>WPCG01173047.1_pt1 | contig 84348 bp, 81 predicted proteins | sample 5403311 | NCBI WGS metagenome assembly WPCG01 (sample SAMN12869467, study PRJNA574797) | sludge metagenome | isolation source: wastewater treatment of Control | place: China:Beijing | collected 2019-05-17 | reverse complement strand
AAGGAACTCGTGTGGTACCAGCAGGAGATCGAGAGCCAAGTCGAGCAGGATGAGGTCTGTCAGAACCTGATAAGCGTACCTGGCTTTGGCCCCATCAGCAGCAGCGCCTTCCGTAGCTGGATAGGCAATGGCCAACAGTTCGCCTGTGGTCGCGACGCGGCCGCTGCCCTGGGACTGGTACCCAGGCAACACAGTACGGGAGGAAAAACGATCCTCGGCAGCATTACCAAGAGCGGGGACAGATATCTACGTGCTCTGCTGATACATGGCGCCAGAGCGGTCATACGGTATGCCAGTAAGCACAATGACAGGCTCAGGCAGTGGGTACTCAGCCTGGTTGAGCGGCGCGGCTACAACAAGGCCGCAGTGGCGCTGGCAAACAAGATGGCCCGTATAGGCTGGGCTGTTGTTGCTCGATCCGAGCGCTACCAACCCAGCCCTTGCCAGTAACAGCGGTTAAACAGCGTTAACAAGAGGCAATATCCCCAGGTTGCGAAGGCAATCAGCAAGCGATGACAACACAGGTAAACCCGGTGTATCGAAAACCTTAGGGTTGTCGAAGCCTTCCGAGGCTGTGCGCTCGATTAGGACGATACACTTGCAGATCTCATCGGGGCCCGCAGTCAAGAACTGCATACAGAGGCCGGATATACGACAGACAGCCTGCTCTTGTCATTGAATGTTGAAAGCCTTGCAATGAGGGAGGAGACCATATACGACAACCCGAAGGTACCCGGTGCAGCAAACCCTGTCGCACTCTGCACTCCTCGTCACTTGCCACAACACCAATTGAGTGCAACGCTTAGGCAATCTTCGAAGGAGTGAATATCATGTTCCGGTTACCACTGCCCGCGCTGTGCGCGTTGCTGTTGCAGGCCAGCCCCGCGGGGGCGCAGATCTATACCTGGACCGATGCACAGGGAAATCGCGTCTATTCCGATCACCCCAGGCCTGGGGCGGAAACCGTCGAACTGGGCACCACCAATGTCGTGGCGCCAGTCCCGGCGACCACCACACGCAGCGAGCGCAGCAATACCGACCAACCGACGCGGGAAAGCTTCTATCGCCAGTTGAGCATCACCAACCCAGCCCACGACAGCGCCATCCGCAGCAACGAGGGCAACCTGACCCTGACCATCGCCACCGACCCACCACTCAGCGGCAGTCATCTGCTGAAAGTCGTCATCGACGGTGCAGTGAACCCCACCGGCGTGCCCGGCAATGGGGCAGCCGTACAGCAGCTGACCGTGCACAATATCGACCGTGGCAGCCATGAGGTCGCCGTGGTGGTGGTCAATGCCCGGGGCGAGGAGCTGCAACGCAGCCCGCCGATTACCGTGCACCTGCAGCGCACCTCGCTCAACCAGCCGGGTCGCGGCGGTGCCAACCAGGCACCCACGGCACCGGCCGCGCCGCGTGCGCCGAATGTGCCCCGTCCGGGCAGCGGCAACTAGCGACGCACCATATTGGTGCAAGTGCACTCTTTTCGTGCCATAGTCATTCGTAGATCGCTCCGTTGCGCCCACCAGCGGCGGGAGCAGTACGGCCCGGTGCCCGCTATCGTCGGGCGCTGAGCGGTATCAATGCCACGATCGCATCAGCCGGCACGGCAATCCCGAGATCTGGTGCGCTTCTTGCAGCTGCTCCGTTACCACCGTCGCTCCATGCCGGATATACGTTTATGCTGCCTGAGCACTTCCTGCGCCAGATACTCGACAACCTGACCACCGCCGTACTGCTGCTGGACGGCACACTGCGGGTCCACTACGTGAACCCGGCAGCCGAGATGCTGCTGGAGGTCAGTGGCCAGCGGGTCAACGGCCAGCATGTCACCAGCCTGTTCAGTGATTCGATGGGGGCATTGCAATCGCTGCGCAATACCGTCAGCACCGGCCACCCCTTCACCAAGCGCGAGGCCCAGCTGCAGCTGGGCAACGGCCAGTGCCTGATGGCCGACTACTCGGTCACCCCGGTCAACGCCCTGGAGCGCAACTGGATACTGCTGGAGATCCTGCCCCGCGACCGTCTGCTGCGCATCACCAAGGAGGAGGCGCAGCTGTCCAAGCAGGAGGTCACCCGGGTGCTGGTGCGCGGGCTGGCCCATGAGATCAAAAATCCGCTGGGCGGTATCCGCGGCGCGGCGCAGTTGCTGGCACGCGAACTGCCGGAGCAGGCGCTGCACGACTATACCGACGTGATCATCCAGGAGGTCGACCGCCTCAGCAACCTGGTCGACCGCATGCTCGGCCCCTACCAGCCGCCCACGCTGTCGCGCATCAACATCCATGAGATCACCGAACACGTCTGCAGCCTGGTGCAGGCAGAAGCCCGGGACCAGTTGCAGATCCAGCGCGACTATGACCCCAGCATCCCGGACCTGATGGGGGATCGCGAACAGCTGATCCAGGCGCTGCTCAATATCATGCGCAATGCGATGCAGGCGATTCTCTCCGGCCGCGATGCCAGCAATGGGCAGATCACCCTGCGTACCCGCACTTTGCGCCAGTTCACCATAGGCCCCACCCGGCACCGCCTGGTCTGCCGGCTGGAGATCACCGACAACGGGCCGGGCATCGCGCCGGGAATCGTCGACAGCATCTTCTATCCGATGGTCAGCGGACGCGCCGAAGGCACCGGCCTCGGCCTGTCGATCACCCAGAACATCATCACCCGGCACCATGGCCTGATCGAGTGCGACAGCGTGCCGGGCTGTACCACCTTCACCCTATTTCTACCGCTGCCAACCACCTCCGGGGAGGAAGAATGAGCCAAACCGCCAATGTCTGGATCGTGGATGACGACCGCTCCATCCGCTGGGTCCTGGAAAAGGCCCTGCAGCAGGACGGCATGCAGCCGGTTTGCTTCGACAGTGCCGACAGCGCCCTAGCACGCCTGCACCGCCAGCAGCGCCCCGACGTGCTGATCAGCGATATCCGCATGCCCGGCACCAGCGGGCTGGAACTGCTGTCGAGCATCCGCGAGCTGCAGCCGAAGCTGCCGGTGATCATCATGACCGCGCACTCGGACCTGGACAGCGCGGTGGCCGCCTACCAGGGCGGCGCCTTCGAGTACCTGCCCAAGCCGTTCGACGTCGACGAAGCGGTAGCCCTGGTACGCCGCGCCCTGGCCCATACCCACGAGCAGGACAGCGACGAGCCCGGCAACGGGCTGGCGCACACGCCGGAGATCATCGGTGAGGCGCCGGCGATGCAGGAGGTATTCCGGGCCATCGGTCGGCTGTCGCACTCGAACATCACGGTATTGATCAACGGCGAGTCAGGGACCGGCAAGGAGCTGGTGGCGCAGGCCCTGCACCGGCACAGTCCACGGGCACGGCGTCCGTTCATCGCGCTGAACATGGCGGCGATCCCCCGCGAGCTGATGGAATCGGAGCTGTTCGGCCATGAAAAAGGTGCCTTCACCGGCGCCGCCGTACAACGCCGCGGGCGCTTCGAGCAGGCCGACGGTGGCACCCTGTTCCTCGACGAGATCGGCGACATGCCGGCCGAAACCCAGACCCGGCTGCTGCGGGTGCTGGCCGATGGCGAATTCTACCGGGTCGGTGGCCATGCGCCGATCAAGGTCGATGTGCGCATCATCGCCGCCACCCACCAGGACCTGGAAGCACTGGTCCAGGCCGGCAAGTTCCGCGAGGACCTGTTCCACCGACTCAATGTCATCCGTATCCACATCCCCAAACTGGCCGAGCGCCGGGAGGATATCCCGGCCCTGGCACAATACTTCCTCGCCCGCGCCGCCCGCGAGCTGGCGGTGGAACCCAAGGTGCTCAGACCGCAGACCCAGCAATACCTCAGCGCCCTGCCCTGGCCGGGCAATGTACGCCAGTTGGAGAACACCTGCCGCTGGATCACCGTGATGGCCTCCAGCCGTGAAGTACTCACCGAGGACCTGCCGCCGGAGCTGCTCAGCCAGCACCAGCATGGGGCAAACGATGGCGATTGGGAGCAACATCTGCGCAATTGGGCCGACCAGCAACTGACCCGCGGCGTCACCCAATTGCTGGACCAGGCGGTGCCGGCGTTCGAACGGGTGATGATCGAAACCGCCCTCAAGCACAGCGCCGGCAGACGCCGGGATGCCGCGCAACTGCTGGGCTGGGGCCGCAACACCCTGACCCGTAAGATCAAGGAGCTGGAACTGAATGTCGAGGCGGTAGACGAGGATGAAACCGAATGATCATGCCATTGCAATGAAAATGGCACAGTTACTGCTTAACCTGTAGTGGGTGTATTTGGGGTGACTCCGGTTCAGGCAGGCTGGAGTCGCCTTTTTTTGTAGCCTGCCATCCCCGGCGGCCACCCTTCGGGCCGCCACTGCGTGGCGTCAAAAATGGCTCCTGGCCATTTTTTATGGTTGCCATAGGGTGCCGCTTCGCGGTTACACTTCGTGGGTTTTTCCTGCGGATGTCCCACCATGTTTCATATCGCCCTGCTCGAACCCGAGATCCCGCCCAATACCGGCAATATCATCCGCCTGTGCGCCAATGCCGGCTGCCAGCTGCACCTGATCGAACCGCTGGGCTTCGAGCTGGATGACAAGCGGCTGCGCCGGGCCGGGCTGGATTACCACGAATATGCGGCAGTACGCACCCACAGCGATCTGGACAGCTGCCTGGCCGGCGTGCGCCCGAATCGGGTATTCGCGCTCAGCACCAAGGGTCGGCAATGCTACAGCGAAGTGCTTTACCAGCCGGGGGATATGTTCCTGTTCGGCCCGGAAAGCCGCGGCTTGCCGGCAGAAGTGCGTGAAGGGTTGCCTGCCGAGCAGGTGCTGCGTATTCCCATGTTTCCGGGCAATCGCAGCCTGAACCTGTCCAACAGCGCGGCGGTGCTGGTCTATGAAGCCTGGCGCCAGCAGGGGTTTGCCGGCAGTCTCTGAGCGGGTCTGCGAGCGCTATCGCGGCGAGCGATGCTGCTATCCGACGCCGCTCCCATACTCCGTCATCCTCGGCGCAGGCCGAGGATCCATGGTGCCGGCTGACCCGGAGTAGCCGGTGGATCCTTCGCCTCCGCGAAGGATGACGGGGAGAAGCGAAGGATGACGGGGTTCTGGAGAAAATGAACCCGGTTCAGGGGAAAATGACCGCGTTAAGTGAACAGCATTAACGAGTCTTGATCACCACCTTGCCCACCGCCTGGCGGGTGGATAGCGCGGTCAGCGCGGTTTCGTACTGGTCCAGTTCGAAGGTCTGGGAGACCAGCGGCTTGAGCTTGCCTTCGCTGAACCAGCTGAACAGCTGGCGGAAGTTGTCGAGGTTGGCCTGCGGCTCGCGGGTGGCGAAGGCGCCCCAGAACACGCCGACCACCGAGGCGCCCTTGAGCAGCGCGAGGTTGACCGGCAGCTCAGGGATGCGGCCGCTGGCAAAGCCAACCACCAGCAGACGGCCCTTCCAGTTGATGCAGCGCATGCACTGGTCGAACAGGTCGCCACCGACCGGATCGTAGATCACATCGGCGCCCTGGCCACCGGTCAGTGCCTTGACCTTCTCCTTGAAGTCCCCTTCGCTGTAGTTGATCACTTCGTCAGCACCGGCCTTGCGTGCGACTTCCAGCTTCTCGTCGCTGGAGGCGGCGGCGATCACCCGGGCGCCCATGGCCTTGCCGATTTCCACCGCGGCCAGACCGACACCGCCGGAGGCGCCGAGTACCAGCAGGGTTTCGCCCGGCTGCAGGTTGCCGCGCTGAACCAATGCATGCATCGAGGTGCCATAGGTCATGCTGAAGCCAGCCGCGGTCACGTAGTCCATGTCCGCGGGCATCGGCAGCACGCGGCTGGCGTCGGCCGCCACTTTCTCGGCGAAACTGCCATAGCCGGTCAGGCCCATGACCCTGTCGCCCGGCTTGAGGTGCTTGACCTTGGCGCCAACGCTGGCGACCACGCCAGCCGCTTCGCCGCCCGGCGAGAAGGGGAATTCCGGCTTGACCTGGTACTTGCCTTCGATGATCAGCGTATCGGGAAAGTTGACCCCGGCGGCATGTACGTCGATGACCACTTCGTTGTCCTTGGCCACCGGATCGGTGGTGTCTTCCAGCGACAGGCTGCTGGCGGGACCGTAGGCTTTGCACAGTACGGCTTTCATGATGGCTCCTCGATTGGATTTTCCACAGTCTAGCCGTGCCCACCGCAACCGGGTCAATCACCATACCGGTGATTGATCGGTGTGCATAAGACAACTGCCGGCCACCCCGGGATCTACCCGTGGATCAATGGCTCAGGTACTGGGCCACGTAGGTGTCGAAGTCGATGCTGTCGGCCTCTTCCAGTGCCGCCTGGTCGGCCAGCGACTGGCTGGCGGTAGCAGCGAATGCCTGCTGCTGCGCCGCGTCCAGCGGCCGCGACAGGAAATGCTCGCGGTGCTGCTCGGATTGCGCCAGGGCGAAGCGGAAGAAGCTGTCACCCTGCTCGCCAATCGCTGCCAGCACCCGCGCTGAAGGTGTCAGTTCCGGGTTCTGCAGCTTGGCCCGTTGCAATTGCAGGCTGTCGCTGTAGGCGCTGGTCTGCTGTGCGCCGTCCAGCAGGCTGGCGCAGGCAGCGATATTGTCCAGCAGGTGCTCGCCCCACTCGCGCAGGCCGCAGGGCTGACCCTTGCGGTTCAACTGCAGGCCCGGCTCGCGGCCACGCTTGACCGCCAGCGCGAAGTTCTCGTCACTGACCTGGCATTCCGCTTCGGACATCGCCGGGCTCTCGGCCAGCGCGCAGAACAGCAGGAAGCTATCGAGGAAGTGGGCAGTGCTCGGTTCGATGCCCAACGGCGCGAAGGGGTCGATATCCAGGCAGCGCACCTCGACGTATTCCACGCCGCGTTCGGCCAGCGCATGCACCGGCTTCTCGCCGCTGCGGGTAACCCGCTTGGGCCGGATCGAGCTGTAGAACTCGTTCTCGATCTGCAGCAGGTTGGTGTTGAGCTGCTGCCACTGGCCGTCGGCATCGTGGGTACCCAGCTGCGCATAACGCGGATACGGCAGGCTGATGGCCTTCTGCATGCTGACGATGTAGCTTTCCAGGCTGTTGTAGCAGACGTTGAGGCCGGCCTGGGCATCGTTGTTGTAGCCCAGGTCGCTCATCCGCAGGCTGGTGGCGTACGGCAGGTACAGGCTCTTGTCGCCCAGCGGCTCGAGCTGGTGGTCGCGCCCCTGCAGGAAGCTGGCACAGAGTGCCGGCGAGGCACCGAACAGGTACATCAGCAGCCAGGCATAGCGGCGGAAGTTACGGATCAGCGCCACGTAGCGCTCGGACTGGTAGTCCTGGGCGCTGCGCGCATCGCCATCCTGCTGTTGCAGCGCCTGCCACAGCGCCGGCGCCAGGGAGAAGTTGTAATGGATACCGGCAATGCACTGCATGGGCTTGCCGTAGCGCACCGCCAGGCCTCGCCGGTAGACATGCTTGAGCATGCCGACATTGGAGGTGCCATACCAGGCGATCGGGATATCCTCGTCACGGGCTGGCAACAGGCAGGGCATGGACTCGGTCCACAGCAGCTCCTCGCCCAACTCGCCATAGGCGAAGCGGTGGATATCGTCCAACTGGCCGAACATCTCACCGATATCCCGATTGACCGGGGTGATCAGTTCCACCAGCGCCTCGGAGTAGTCGGTGGTGATGGTCGGATGAGTCAGCGCCGAGCCCCAGGCCAGCGGATGCGGTTGCTGTGACAGCGCGCCGCGGGTGTCGATGCGCAGGCTTTCCTTCTCGATGCCGTGCAGGCACTCGCGCAGTTCGTCACGCAGTGACGGTTGCCCCAGCAGCTCGAGGCGTTGCTTCAACAGTGGTGACAAGCGCGTCACTCCTCAGACAATGGAAACGATCAGCCGGCCAGCGCCAGCTCAAATACGGGCGAAGGTGCCGAGGCACTTGGCCGCCAGCACGCCGTCCTGCCATACCTCGCCATCGACCACCATGGTGCGGGTGCCGGCATGCACCACCTTGGCCCGACACTCCAGCACACCGCCGGTGATCGCCATCGTGTAGTTGATCTTGCACTCAATGGTAGCGGTTGCCTCGTGGGCGTCCAGCCGGGCATAGACCGCCGCGCCCATGGTCGAATCCAGCAGCGAGAAGGTCACGCCGCCATGTACCCGCCCGCCGGCATTGAAGTGCGACGGGCCGATTTCCAGGCGCATGCAGCAGCTCTCCCGGTCCAGGCTGACCAGCTCCAGCCCCAGCAGCTGGGTGAAGGCGCTCATGCGGCTGTCCTTGATGTCCTGCAGCTTGGGGTGCTCACTCATCTGGTTCATTTCCTGAGGTTCCTGGCATTGGCGAACAGATTGGCAAACGTACCACCGGCCTGCGCCCCGGAGCCAGCCTGGTTTTTCTCCGCGCGCGGCTGGCGTGGGCGGTTGCGCTCACCGGCCGGGGCCGCACCACGGCCTGTACCGGCAGCACCGGGCTGGTCGCTCATGCGCATGGTCAGGCTGATGCGCTGGCGCGGGATATCCACTTCCAGCACCTTGACCTTGACGATATCCCCGGCCTTGACCACGTCACGCGGGTCCTTGACGAAACTCTCGCTGAGCATGGAGATATGCACCAGGCCATCCTGGTGTACGCCGATATCGACGAAGGCGCCGAAGTTGGCGACGTTGCTCACCACCCCCTCCAGCACCATGCCCGGTGTGAGGTCGCTGATCTTCTCCACCCCTTCCTGGAAGGCCGCGGCCTTGAATTCCGGGCGCGGATCGCGACCGGGCTTGTCCAGCTCGGCGAGGATATCGGTGATGGTCGGGATACCGAAGTGCTCGTCGGTATAGCGCGCCGGATCGAGCTTGCGCAGGAATGCCGAATCGCCGATCAGGCTACGGATATCGCGCCCGGTCTGTTCGGCGATACGGTTGACCAGCGGGTAGGCTTCCGGGTGTACCGCCGAGGCGTCCAGCGGGTTGCTGCCATTCATCACCCGCAGAAAGCCCGCCGCCTGCTCGAAGGTCTTCTCACCCAGGCGGCTGACCTTGAGCAGTTCGCGGCGGCTGCCGAAGGCGCCGTGCTGGTCACGGTAATCGACGATGTTCTGGGCGATGCTCGGGTTCAGCCCGGAGACCCGGGTCAGCAGCGCCGCCGAGGCGGTGTTGAGGTCCACGCCAACGGCGTTCACGCAATCCTCGACCACCGCATCCAGACTGCGCGCCAGCTTCACCTGAGACACGTCATGCTGGTACTGGCCGACACCGATGGCCTTGGGCTCGATCTTCACCAGCTCGGCCAGCGGGTCCTGCAGCCGCCGGCCGATGGATACCGCACCACGGTAGGTCACATCCAGGTCGGGGAATTCCTTGGCCGCCAGCTCCGAGGCCGAGTACACCGAGGCGCCGGCTTCGGAGACGGTGATCTTCTGCATCTTCAGCTCCGGACACAGCTTGAGCAGATCACCGGCCAGCTTGTCGCTTTCCCGCGAGGCGGTGCCGTTGCCGATGGCGATCAGATTGACCTGGTGCTTCTTGCACAGCGCGGCCAGCACTGCCAGCGACTGGTCCCACTGGTTGCGCGGTGCATGCGGAAAGATGGTCGCGGTATCCACCAGCTTGCCGGTGGCATCGACCACCGCCAGCTTCACCCCGGTACGCAGGCCCGGGTCCATGGCCAGGGTCACCCGTGGGCCAGCCGGTGCCGCCAGCAGCAGGTCCTTGAGGTTGCTGGCGAACACCCGGATGGCTTCGTCTTCCGCCGCTTCGCGCAACTCGCCGAGCAGCTCGGTCTCCATGTGCCCGAGCAGCTTGACGCGCCAGGTCCAGCGCACCACCTCGCCCAGCCACTTGTCCGCCGGCCGGCCCTGGTTGCTGATCCCGGCGGACTCGGCGATCAGTCCCTCGCAGGGATGGCTGGCGCTGGCCGGTGCCTCGGCATCGCCCAGTTCCAGGGCAATGCTCAGTACGCCTTCGTTGCGCCCGCGCAGGATCGCCAGGGCGCGGTGCGACGGCACGTTGCGCAGCGGCTCGTCGTACTCGAAATAGTCGCGGAACTTGGCCCCTTCCTGCTCCTTGCCGGCCACCAGCCGCGATACCACCCGGCCGTCCTGGCGCAAGGCCCGGCGCAAGCGCTCGAGCAGCCTGGCGTCCTCGCTGAAGCGTTCCATGAGGATGTACTTGGCGCCGTCCAGCGCCGCCTTGACATCGGCCACACCCTTGTCCGCATCGACGAAACCGGCCGCCAGCTGTTCGGGGTCCAGGTTCGGATCGGCATACAGCTGCTCGGCCAGCGGCCCGAGGCCGGCTTCCAGGGCAATCTGACCCTTGGTGCGGCGCTTGGGTTTGTACGGCAGGTACAGGTCCTCGAGCACGGTCTTGGTCTCGGCCTGGCGGATGTCACGCTCCAGCTCGGGGGTCAGCTTGCCCTGCTCGTCGATGCTCGCCAGGATGCTCTTGCGCCGGTCTTCCAGCTCACGCAGGTAACGCAGGCGTTCTTCCAGCTGGCGCAGCTGCGTATCGTCCAGGCTGCCGGTCACTTCCTTGCGGTAGCGGGAGATGAAAGGCACGCTGGCGCCTTCGTCGAGCAGCGCAACGGTGGCGACAACCTGTTCGGGGCGCACCGCCAGTTCGGTGGCGATACGCGAGGCAATACTGTCCATGGTCTGTATCCACATCAGTTATCTCAAGCGCGGCAGTATAACCGAGTCGCCGGCTTGGATTGCAGTCCCGCATGCCGCTGATGGCCGCGCCCCGGCGAAACCTCTTGTAACAATGGCCGACTCCCTGTACCACTGGCATCAGCGACAATTACATCCTTCGATAAAGACGGTGCTGCGAATGACCAATACTGAAGGCGAAAAGATTCTGATCGTGGATGACGATGTCCGGCTGCGGCGCCTGTTGGAGCGCTTTCTCAGCGAGCAGGGCTACCGTGTCCGCACTGTGGAAGACACCGTGCAGATGGACCGCCTGCTCGATCGCGAACTCTATTCGCTGATCGTGCTGGACCTGATGCTGCCCGGCGAAGACGGCCTCAAGGCCTGCGAGCGGCTGCGCGAGCGCGGCACCACCACGCCGATCATCATGCTCACCGCCAAGGGTGACGAGACCAGCCGCATCCAGGGCCTGGAACTGGGCGCCGACGACTATCTGCCCAAGCCCTTCAATCCGCGCGAGCTGGTGGCACGGATCAAGGCCGTGCTGCGGCGCCAGGCACCGCAGATTCCCGGCGCGCCGACCACCGAGGACAACGAGGTCACCTTCGGCGACTTCGTGCTGAGCCTGTCGACCCGCGAACTGCGCCGTGGCGACGAGGTACACATGCTGACCTCGGGCGAGTTCTCGGTGCTCAAGGCTCTGGTGCACCATCCACGCATCCCGCTGACCCGTGACAAGCTCATGCAGCTGGCCCGCGGCCGCGAGTGGGATGCGCTGGAACGCTCCATCGACGTGCAGATCTCCCGGCTGCGCCGCCTACTCGAACCCGACCCCTCCAAACCACGCTATATCCAGACGGTGTGGGGCGTAGGCTATGTATTCGTGCCGGATGGCCAGCAACAGTGAAGGGCGGCCCCGGCTGGCATCCGCTGCTGCCACGCAGCTTCTTTGCCCGCACCCTGCTGCTGGTCCTGCTGACGCTGATGTTCTCCAAGATCCTCACCCTGGTCTACCTGGTGAGCAACGAGGACCTGCTGGTCGACCGCCAGTACAGCCACGGCACTGCCATGCTGGTACATGCCTACTGGGCCAGTGGTCCGGAGGCGCGGGCCGACCTGGAGAACATCACCGGGCTGGAGCTGGTGCATCACAGCCAGGTGCCGAGCGGGGAGATCCACTGGCCCTACTCCGGGGTATTCACCAACCAGTTGCGCAATGAGCTGGGCGACCGCACCGAGATCCGCGTGCAGACCCAGGAGCAGCCGGCGATCTGGGTACATCAGCCCAGCTATGGCGAGCAATGGCTCAAGGTGCCGCTGTACGCTCATCCCCTGCGTGGTCAGCGCGTCTGGCTGGTGGTCAGCTGGCTGACCCTGATCGTCATGCTGTCGACCGCCGCCGCCTGGATCTTCGTGCGCCAGCTCAATCATCCGCTGCAGACCCTGGCACAGGCGGCGCGGCGCATCGGCCAGGGCCACAGCGTGCGCCTGCTCGATACCAGTGGACCGGCGGAGATCGCCGAGGTCTATCGCGCCTTCAACCAGATGGCGCAGGATGTCGAGCAGGCCAGCAGCGACCGGGCCCTGCTGCTGGCCGGTGTGTCCCATGACCTGCGCACACCGCTGACGCGCATGCGCCTGTCCACCGAACTGATGTCCGACGCCGAGCCGGAGCTGACCGAGGGCATGATCCGCGATATCGAGGACATGGATGCCATTCTCGACCAGTTCATGGCCTACATCCGCGACGGCAGCGCCGAGCCATGCGAGCCCTGCGACCTGAATGAGCTGATCCGCGAGGTGGCGACCCCGGTCAATGCCGGCGAACAGCTGGTGCGCCTGTGCCTGGAGCCGGTACCGGAACTGGCACTGCGCCGCCTGTCGATCAAGCGCCTGTTGACCAACCTGATCGAAAACGCGCTGAACCATGGCGGTACCGGTGTGGAAATTTCCACCCACCTGGAACACAGCGCGATCCAGCCCTGCGTAGTGGTCAGCGTGCTGGACCGCGGGCCGGGTATCGACCAGAGCGAAGGCGAGGATCTGTTCACTCCGTTCATCCGCGGCGACCGGGCGCGCTCGACCAAGGGCACCGGCCTGGGCCTGGCCATCGTCAAGCGCATCGCCGACAGCCATGGCATCAGCGTGCAGTTGCTAAACCGCAGCGGCGGCGGTACCGAAGCGCGGCTGCGCTTTCCGGTGCCGGCGTTGTAGGCCTCCGTCGGGAGCCAGTGAAAGGCCGGACACCCCTAATGCCGCTCACTTAACTTCCATCCTTCTCGCCCTCTTACGCCGTCATCCTCGGCGCACGACTGCATGGATGCAGGAGTTAGAGCGACGCAGGAAGCCAAAGCCGAGGCCGTAATGCTGTTCACTCAACCCCGTCATCCTTCGCGCAGGCGAAGGATCCACAGGCCACTCCGAGCCAGCCAGCACCATGGATCCTTCGCCTGCGCGAAGGATGACGAGGTGTAGAGAAGGGTGACGGGGTGTGGAGAAGGGTTACGGGGTAAGGCGAAGGAACGGGGTGGCGCTAATACCAAGCCTGTAATGCTCCGACCCGCAACACCTGTGATGCTCAGCCCTGCAACACCCCGGCCTGTTCCAACGCCTGCTCGATGGCCTGCAGGTCTGGGATCAGCAGCAGTTGCGGCTCGCCGGCCAGGCTCACCGTCTGGCTGATGAACCCGCCGGGGACATCGACAGTCTCGATCTCGCCACGCAGCACCTTCTTCGAGCGCGGAATACCAGCGACCCGCATGCCGATGAAGCTCACCCCCTGGCGTGCCCCCACGGCGTTGAGGATAAGTGCGCGCGGCGTCTGCGGTTCGCTCGCCTGCGGCTGCCCCAGCAGCACCTCCGGATCAATCAGCGGTACCTTCTGGTCTCGCCACTGAGTCCAGCCGAGAAACCAGGCAGGTCCGCCGCTGGCCGCCTGGCTCAGGCGGTACCCGGCCAACTCGGCCACCGCCACGTTGGGCAGCAGCAACGGCTGCCCGGCCAGCGGGATGATCAGGCCGTTTAGGCTTTCCAATGCATCTGACATACCATGAATCCTCTTGATCTGCGCTGCGCTCAATCGGCCAGCGGACGTTCCTGTTCGAGCCATTGGCGCATGGCGACGGCCAGCTCCTCGGGTGATCCTTCGCGGCTGCTGTAGCCAGCCTGCCGCACCGCCTGCGGCATGGTCGCGCTGGCCGCGCTGGCGGTGCTCTGGGTCCATATTTCCATGCCCTGGCGGCGCAGCCGACCACAGGCCTCCACGCCATCCTCGCCCATGCCGCTGAAGATGATCGCTCCGCAGCCCGGCGCAAAGGCCGCGGCCAGCTCATCCAGCAGGCTTTCGATCGCCGGCTGGTAGGCACCCGGCCAGGCCCGGTCATGCAGTTGCATCTGCCCCTGGGGGCCGAAGCTCAGCGTCTGGCTGATCGGCGCCACCAGCACCTCGCCCGGCTGCAACTGGCCACCCTCGACGCAGTTGCGGATATGCCAGGCATTCTCGCGACCGAGGATGCGCGGCAACTGCTGCTCGAAGCCGGCATCGATATGCTGCGCGTAGACGAAGGCGATCGGTAACTGCGCCGGCAGGGTATCGAGAAAGCGCTTGACCGCCGCCGGCCCACCCAGCGAGGCGCCGAGCAACCAGACGCAACAGCGCGTTCGCGGCAGCCCGGCCGGCGCCGGGTGCAAGACCGGCATTTGCGGCGGCTCGCCAAGCAATGCACACAGCTTGCCGAACAGACGACGCTGCCAGCGCACATGATCCTCATGTTGCGGAGGCGGTATCTCACCCGCCCCCAGCAATACCGGCACCGGGCTGTACTCCAGCAGCCAGTCCACCAATGGCGACTCCTCGGCCATGTCCAGCAGCCACAGGTCGGTCATCACCGCAGCCAGCTGGGCCGGCTGTACTTGCGCCGGCTGGGCATCGAACACCACCCGGTAGCCGAACTCCCGCACTGTCTGCGCCAGGCTGCTGCGCCCGCCGCTGCTGGCCACCAGCAGCGCCACCGCCGGTGCCGGAGCAGGCGCCGGTGTCTCAGTCACGGCGGTTGACCAGACTGCCGATCAGCTCCAGCAACTGGGCTTCCTGGTAGGGTTTGCCCAGGTATTCGTTGACGCCCAGGCTGCGGGCCCGCTCACGGTGTTTTTCACCGGTACGCGAAGTGATCATGATGATCGGCAGGTTCTTGAGCCGGTCATCGTGGCGCACCAGGGTAGCCACCTCGAAGCCGTCCATGCGTGGCATCTCGATATCCAGCAGCATGATGTCCGGCTGCACGTCCTGCAACCGGGCGATGGCCTCGACCCCGTCCTTGGCGGTGATCACCTCCATACCGTGGCGCTCGAGCAGGCGGCTGGTGACCTTGCGTACGGTGATGGAATCATCCACCACCATCACCAGGGTCGAACGCCGACTCTGCGGTGCGGCCCGCTCGGCGGCCAGCAACTGCTGAGAATGCAACGCCTGCTGGGCACGGATCACCGCCAGCAGGTCGAGAATCACCACCACCCGGCCATCACCGAGAATGGTCGCCCCGGAAATACCGGGCACCACGGCGAACTGCCGGCCGAGACTCTTCACCACGATCTCCCGCGAGCCGGCCAGCGAGTCCACCTGTACTGCCATGCTATGTTCAGCCCCGCGCACCAGGATCACCGGCAACGGCAGGCTGTGGCCACTGAGTCTGGGCTGCTGGCCGGTGACCAACAGGTCGCCGAGGTAGCGCAGGTCATATTGCTTGCCGGCGTACTCGAAGGGCGGCGCATCCGGCGCATAGTAGGCTTCCAGTTCATATCCCGAGACCCGCACGATACCTTCGATGGTATTCAGCGGGATGGCATACAGGTCGTCGCCGGAATACACCATCAGCGCCCGGTTCACCGACACGGTGAATGGCAGGCGGATGATGAAGGTGGTACCAGCCCCCGGCTCGGTGGACAGCGTCATGCTGCCACCCAGTTGCTTGATCTCGGCGTTGACCACGTCCATGCCGACGCCGCGCCCGGAAATCTGCGTGATCCGCTGCGCGGTACTGAAGCCGGCTTCGAGGATGAACTGCAGTACCTCCTGGTCGCTCAGTTGGGCATCGGCATCCATCAGGCCGCGCTCGATAGCCTTACTGCGCACCGCCTGCAGATCCACGCCACTACCGTCATCGGCCAACCGGATGACGATCTCGCTGCCTTCCCGGTGCAGTTCCAGGCTGATGCGGCCACTCTCCGGCTTGCCCTGCTCGGCGCGTAGGGCCGGCATTTCGATGCCGTGGTCGACGGCGTTGCGCAGCATGTGTTCGAGCGGCCCCATCATGCGCTCGAGCACGCTGCGGTCCATTTCCCCTTCGGCATTGCCCACCGCCAGGGTGACCTGCTTGCCCAGCTCCGCGGATACCTGCCGTACCACCCGCCGCAGTCGCGGCAGCAGGCGTTCGAAGGGCACCATGCGGGTGCGCATGAGACCTTCCTGAAGCTCGGTATTGACCCGAGCCTGCTGTAGCAGCAGGGTCTCGGCATCCCGGCTCTTGGCCGCCAGCGTCTCCTTCAGGTCGAACATGTCCGAGGCTGACTCGAACAGCGATCGGGACAGCTGTTGCAGTTGGGAATAACGGTCCATTTCCAGCGGGTCGAAGTCCTCGTAGGCCTGTTCGATCTCCTCTTGGTGGCGCGACAGGATCTGCGCCTGGGTTTCCATGTCCAGACGCCGCAGCTGGTCACGTACCCGCTCGATGGTGCTTTCCATATCGGTCAGCGTCTGGCTGATATCGCTGACCTGCTGCTCGATGCGGCCACGGAAGATCGACGTCTCGCCGGCCAGGTTGACCAGCTCTTCGAGCAGTGGCGCCGGTACCTTGATGGTTTCCTGCACTGGCGTGCGGCTGCTCGCGGCACCCGCCGGCTGATCGCCGGCCATTGCCTGCTGCAGGATGGCACGCACCTCGGCCAGGGTCTGCTGCGGCGCGGCGACAACCGCTACCGGTGCCTCGGGCAGCGGCTCCGGGGTCGGCGGCAGCGTCCACTCCACCGCCGGGAAATCCTGCCCGGCGGCCAACTGTTCGACTCCGGCCTGCAGCTCGGCCAGCAATTCGCTCAAGTCATCTGCCGGATCGGCGGTGTCCTGTTGCAGCGCGGTTTCCAGCCGCCGCGCCTGTTCCGCCAGGGCCTGCTGGTCAGCCAGGCGAGCGCTGCCCTTGAGGGTCTGGATGCGGTGCAACAGCTCCTGTGCCGCCTGCGGCTCGGCCTCGCGACGGGCCAGCAACTCAGCGCAGGGTTGCAATAGCTCCCCGGCCTCTTCGAGGAACATGCCCAGCATGCCCGATACTGGTGCCGCCAGGGTCGGCAGCGGTGTCTCGAGCGGTGCAGTGGCAGGTGGCTCGACCGGCACCTCGCTGGGCAGCCGTGGCGGCCGGTCCGGTTCGGCGCGGAAGTCGCAGATCGCCCGGATCAGCGCCATGCCGTCACTGATCGAGCGACCGCCGATGATCCCCTCGACCATTTCCGCCAGACCATCCTGGCAGGCCTGCAACAGTTCGGGCAGGCCCGCCGGCACCTCGAAGCGGTGCGCCGCCAAGCCTTCGTAGAGAAATTCCAGTTCGTGTGCCAGATCCCCCACCGGGCGAATCTCGGCCATGCGCGCGCCACCCTTGAGGGTATGCAGGTCGCGCAGAAGGGCATGCAGCGGGGCGTCGTCAGTGGTCTCAGCCAGCCACTGCTGCAGGCTGGCTGCCGAGGTGTCGAGGATTTCCTGGGCTTCCTCGAGGAAGATATCCACCAGTTCTGCATCGGTGCCGGCGTCGCCGGGGTTCCAGATACCCTCTGCAGCCACTGCGGTGACGGCGGCCGAGGACATCGAATCGTGCTCGGGGCGTTCGATGGGACGGGTGAACAGTGCCTGCAGCGCCTGCAACTCGCTGGTTGCCGACTGGATATGCTGGTGCGCGGCGACCTGGTCCATCATCCCGATCAGCCGCTCATGGCCCTGGGCCAGGCAGGCGGCCACCTCGTCGCTGAGCGCCAGGCGCTGGCCCAGCAGCGCTTCATGCACATCCTCCAGTCCCTGGCACAGCTCATCGATCGGCGCCAGCTCGACCTCCACCGCGACCTCCGCCAGTGCGCGCAAGGCGCGGGCCACGGCAGCATGCTCAACGGCCGCTGGCGCCTGGGCCAGCTCATCCGCCGCATCCAGCAGCAGCTCTATACCTTCGGTAAGGAAGATCGACAGCAGATCGGTATCGCTGGCCCCTTCGAGTTGCGAGCGGCTGCTGTCGCGTTTCTCCAGGGCGTCGCGGTGAATCGCTTCCAGCCGCTGCAGGAAGGCCTCGCTGCCATCGATCGGCTGGTTGGCGTCATCCTGTTCCAGCCAGCCCCGCAACATGTTCAGCGCATCGCCGAGCAATTCGACCAGGGGCTGGTCGGCCGGAATCAGGTTGGCCTTGAAATCCTTGCTCAGCTTCTCCAGCGGTGTCGCCAGACGGGCGATCGGCTGGATGCCGGCCATGTGCGCACTGCCCTTGAGGGTATGCAGCGCACGCTGCAGGGCATCGCTCAGCGGGCACGGCAGGCCCTGCTGGCACTTGTCGAGGAAGGCGCTGATCTGCTCGATATGGGTCTGTGTTTCCGCACGGAAGATCTTCAGCAGCAGTGGGTCCAGCTCCGCCTGCGGGCTGGCGACTGCCGGCTGCGGTGCTTCGGGCTCAGTCTCGAGCTCTGGTTCAGGCTCGGACAGTTCCTCCAGCTCTGGCAGGGGCGGTAGATCGAAAGCAGCCGGCACATCCAGCTCCGACTCAGGCTCCAGTTCCGGCTCCTCCGCCGGCAGTTCGTCGACTTGCAGCTCGGCAACCTCACCCTCCACCATCTCCAGTTCGGCAAACGGCTCCTCCGGCAGGGCGGTGTCGCTCAGATCGATACTGTCGTCGACCGTTTCCAGGCTGTCTGCCAACTCCAGCTCGGGTTCGACAATGTCCTGTAGCTCGACGCTATCGGTAGCCTGCTGCGCCTCGGCGGGCAACTCGTCGACAATGGCGTCGGGTAGCTCATCTGGCAGCTCGCCACGGGACAGGGCCTCGGCCCGGGCAGCCAGCCGTTCGACCTCCGGCGACGCCTGCTGGCGGCCGGCGGCGAAGTCCTCCAGCAGCGCCGGCATCAGCGCGCGCACCGCATCGACCACGGCAAACACCGACGGGCTTGCCGCCACATTGCCGTCGATCACCCGGTTGAGCATGTTCTCCACCGCCCAGGCCAGCTCGGCCAGCACTCCGGCCTTGACCATGCGGCCACTGCCCTTGAGGGTGTGGAAGCCACGCCGGACTTCGGCGCGGGCCGCGCCGTCATCGAGATTGGTCTGCCAGCGGGGAGTGAATTCATCGAGGGTGTCCAGCACTTCACCGACTTCCTCGATGAAGATGTCCAGCAATTCGGGATCGACCTCGTCATCGTCGCCGTCGTCAACCGCTGGCGCGGCAGCCGGCGCTGGCACAGGCGCAGGCGTCTGCGCCTGCGGCTCCTCGCTCTGCAACACTTCCAGGTCGGCTGGCGCATAGCCGAGCAGCGCCAGGCGTTGCTCGGCTACGGCGAGAATGCTATCGCCCCGGTCGGCATTATCCTCGGCCACCCGTTCCAGGTAGTAATCGATGCTGGTGATCACATCCGCCAGGGCATCCAGCGCTTCCCAATCCGGTACCTGGCGCTCGCGCAGCAACTGCCGGATCAGATACAGACGGCAGGCGGCCACCGCGGCGGCCGCACGCTCCAGCGGCAGCATGGCCAGGCCGCCGCGTACGCTGTTGAGCAGATCGTCGACCGGCTCCAGCTGGTCGTAGTCCCATTGCCCGGCGATGAAGGCATTGATTGCCTCACGGGTCTGCTCCAGGGCATTGCGCGCTTCGAATACCACCTGCTGCTGAACCTGCAGCATCTCCTGGGCGCTGGCCAGCTGGCGTGCCGGGCTGCCATCCGCCGCGGATTCGGTGGCCGTGCGCTCCATGGCGAAGATGCCATGCATGCTGGCCTCGACATACAGCATGCCGCCGGCAATTTCCATCAGTTGGGCATCGCTGGGTATGCTGCTGGCCGAAGTCAGTTGCTCGACCCGCTCGATCTGCTCCTGCAGCACCCGCCGCGGCTGCCCGAGCCCCAATACCGCCAGGGTGTCAGCAATCCGCTTCATGTTCGGCAACAGCGCCGCCAAGTCCTCCGTGCGCCGCTCGTTGCTGCGCACGAACAGATCGAGACGCTCCTTGACCTGCAGTAATTCCTCGTTCAGCGCCAGCGCCACCGACTGCATGGTGCCGCGGTCCGGGCCAACCAGGCGGCTGTCACCGGGCTGGGCCTGTGGTTCGCCATCAACCCACAGGGCCTGCAGCTGGTAATGCTGCTGCAGGGCCTCGAGACGCGGGCTGTTGCCGCCACTCTTGGCCACGTAGAACAGCAGGTTGCGCAGCAGCTCAGGGGCCGGTGCACGCTGGCTGATCAGCGTTGGTTCATCCAGCAGTTGGCGCAACTCGCGGTCGGCCTGGCGCAACAGCTGGCGGATGGCCGCGCCATTGTCGATACTGCCGTACTCCAGACCCTCGGCAACCCCGGCGAAGATGGCCCACAACTCGGCAAGGCGGGTGCCCTGGAACAGTTGCTCAAGCCGGACGAAGACCCGCCCCAGCTGCTGGCTGTGACGCTGCACGTCCTGCTCGCGAATGATCGCCGCGTGGGCGATCTGCATGGCCTGGCGCAACTTGCGCAGTTGCAGCACCGACTGTTCGCTGGAGAAATCCACCTGGCGCTCGGCAATGGCCTCCTGGCCGGCCTTGAGCTCAGGGTTGAACAGGGCGTTTTCCGACAGTAGCTTTTCGCCCCGAGCCGTGCGCATGTCGTTCAGCAGTGGCAACAGCAGCAGCGGCAGGTCGCGACGCCCGCGCTGTACCCGGTCGAGGTAGGCGGGCATCTGCAGGACCGCCTGCATCAAGACCTCCAGCGCCTCGGACTCGCGGCTGCAGCTGCCATGCATCAGCGCCTGGGCCAGTTTTTCCATTTCCTCGGCCAGCAGTGCCGCACCGTAGAACTCCACCATCTGCAAGGTGCCATGGACCTGATGGATATAGGTCAGGCAAAAACGCAGGCGCGTCGTATCCCCGGGGTTGTCGACGAAGGCTTCCAGTGCCTGACGCGCTTGGTTCAGCGTCTCGGAAATTTCGCCTTTAACCCAGTCGAGGGCGACATAATCATGCCGATCACCCATAGTCACTCCAGACATTCCATGCTGCCCCGCCGCCTGTAGGCCTGCACCCGGTCATCGGCTACCGGCTCAAGCAGGGGATTGTTCCAGTCCATTATTTCACCCGGTCCGATGACCAGCATACCGCCCGGTGCCAACCGCATCGCCAACTGGTTGAGCAGGTCACGACGGCGCCAGCGCCGGAAATAGATGAGCAGATTCTGGCAGAAAATGATATCCAGGTCCCGGATCGGAGCCTGGGCCAATTCGAGGATGTTCAGCCGGGTGAAACACACCCGGTCGCGCAGCCCGGCGACCACCTGGTACTGCCCATCCGGCAGTCGTTGCAGCCATTGGCTGGTTTCGGCCTCGCTCAGGCCACCCAGGCGACGCGCGCAATAGTGCCCGAGGCGCGCCTGATCCAGCGCGCGCTGGCTGATGTCACTGGCCCAGATGCCATAGTCGCGCCGATCCTGCCCGGCTTGTACCAGTGCCTGCTCCATGATGATCGCCAGCGAATAGGCTTCCTCGCCACTGGCGCAGCCGACGCTCCACAGCTGCAGCGGGCGGGGACTGCCGGGCAGGCGCTGACGAAGGTATCGCGCCACGCAGTCGTAGGAGGCGCGATGACGCATGAAACTGGTCTCGCGCACCGTCAGCCACTCGATCAGCGCAGTCCATTCCACTGCCCCGCCGATACCCGAGGTGACGTGTTCGTAATACGCCTGATAGTCACGAATACCCAGCTCACGCATGCGTGCGCCAAGGCTGGTCTGCAGATAGGCCTGGCGCTGCTGGCTGACGCAAACGCCGGTACGCTGCTCCAGCAGTGCCTGCCACTGACGGAACTGCGGCCCGTCCATGTCTGGTAACTGCTCCAGGGACCAGTGTGGCGTTCTCTGCACTATGCGACCCTCGCGGTGCCTTTATCGGAGCGGCCATCCAGCCGCCCCCTGCGCTGTACTCAGCCCTGCTCGGGCAGGGTGAAGCCATCCACCGACTGCCGCATGCTCTCGGCCAGCTTGGCCAGTTCACCAATGCTGCGCGCGGTGGTGGTGGTGCCCGCCGAGGTCTGCGAGGTGATCTCCTGGATGACGTTCATGGTGTTGGAGATATGCCCCGCCGAGGACGCCTGCTGGCGCGCCGCGTTGGAAATGTTCTGGATCAGCGCAGCCAGGCTGGTGGATACCTTCTCGATCTCCTCCAGGGCGACACCGGCGTCCTGGGTCAGGCGCGCACCGCTGACCACTTCCGAGGTGGTCTGCTCCATGGAGATCACCGCCTCGTTGGTGTCGGTCTGAATGGTCTTCACCAGCGCCTCGATCTGCTTGGTCGCACCCGAGGAGCGTTCCGCCAGGCGCTGTACTTCGTCGGCAACCACCGCGAAGCCGCGACCGGCATCCCCGGCCATGGAGGCCTGGATGGCCGCGTTCAAGGCCAGAATGTTGGTCTGGTCGGCAATATCGTTGATCAGGCTGACGATGTCGCCGATCTCCTGGGACGACTCACCCAGGCGCTTGATCCGCTTGGAGGTGTCCTGGATCTGCTCGCGGATCACGTCCATGCCGGCGATGGTGCTCTGCACCACCTCGTTGCCCTTGTTGGCGATGGCTACCGAACGTTCCGCTACCGCAGCGGACTCGGCGGCGTTGGCCGATACCTGGTCGATGGAGACCGCCATCTCGTTCACCGCCGCCGAGGCGCCGGCGATTTCCTGGGCCTGGTGCTCGGAGGCCTCGGCCAGGTGCATGGCCGTGCCCTGGGTTTCCTGCGCCGCTGCGGCCACCTGCAGGGCGGTATGGTTGATGGTTTCCACCAGCGCGCGCAGCTGGTCGATGGAATAGTTGATGGAGTCGGCGATCGCCCCGGTGAAGTCCTCGGTTACCGTGGCTTCAGCGGTCAGGTCACCGTCGGCGAGATCGGCGATCTCGTCGAGCAGACGCAGGATCGCCGCCTGGTTGCGCTCGTTGGTAGCGGCGGTCTCGGCCAGGCGCTGGCGGGTTTCGCGGGTCATCTGCACGCCGATCAGCAGAATGCTGCCCAGCGCGATGATGCCCAGCAGGTAGCCCAGCAGGGTGTTGACCCAGCGCGCATCACTGCGCTTCTCGAAGGCATCGGACAGATCCGATACGTTGTCCAGCAGTGCCTGCGAGTCGGTGAAGATGTTGTTCGCCGCCAGGCGTACCTGGTACAGCTCCGGCGAGGTCAGCAGGATCTGGTCCACCGACTCGGCAACGAAGCCGAACAGGTCGGCGATTTCCTGCAGCCGGCCCACCGCGTCGGGGTCGGTCACCTGGCTGACGCCGATCACCTCATTGCCCTGCAGCATGCCTTCCAGTACCCGGCCAAACAGGCTGGCGTCCCGACCGAAGCTGTCCGCCGCCAGTACCGCGTCGTCGTCCCCGGTCAGTACCCGGTTCACCGAACCGAGGATACGCTCGGCCAGCAGCGACTGGCGCTGGGCGATGGAGACCTGGTCGGCCGGTGCGCCGCTGTCGATCAGCACATCGACCACGTCCTCGTATTCGATCTGCAGCTGCGGCACGGTGTCGGACAGGGTCGCGGCGACTTCGTGCAGCGACAGTACCGTGTTCTGGCTGCTGAGGATGGCGTCGGCGTTGGCCCGTACCTTGTCCCAGTCGGCCTGGGCCCGCGCCAGCGGTTCCTGCAAGGTGTCCGGGGTAGGCGGCAGGCCGGTTTCCTCACGGCCATCGGTGAGATAGCCCCAACGCTCCTCGAAGTCATTGCGCGCGTCCAGCAGCAGGCCGAAGGCCTGCTGGGTGCCGGTGGCCGCTTCGGTCGCCGACTTTGAGATCTGCTGCGAGAGTACCCGCAGCTCACCGGAGTGACCTATGTATTCGGTATCGTAGGAACTCTGCACGTTCACATAGACGAAGTTGATGAACAGCAGAATCAACGACAGGATCAGCGCGGCGAACAGGCCACTGATGTTACGGTTGCTGCGTAAAGTGGACAGTATGTTGGTATCAAGCTTTTTCATTTTCTGGCCCCTACCTGGCCTACCGCATGCTTCTTGAAGTCCTGAATTGGTGCGTACCAGGCTGGCTGCCGGGCCGCCCCTCCCCGATCAGATCGCCACGTCAAGGAACGCCTGGTCGCGCGCCAATGCCCGGAAATTGAATATCAGCGATGCTGCCTGATCCCCGGTATAGGCACCCACCACAAATGGCCTGAAGCGTTCCGCAAGGGCAGGCACCGAGGTGGTAAAGCTGCTTACTGGAAAATGCTGCATGCCGAACAGCTCATCGACCAGCAGGCCGACGAACAGGTCGTCGCGATCAAGCACCAGCACCCGGCGCTGCTTGCGCGGCGCGCTGGCGGTAGTCCCGAAGAACTGGCTCAGATCGATGATCGGCAGCAGCCTGCCACGTACGTTGGCCACCCCCCTGACCCAGGACTTGACCCGGGGCAGCGCGGTATAGCGCGGCTCATGAAGGATTTCGCTGACCTCGCCCATGGCTGCCACCATGGTCTGGCCAGCCAGACGGAAACCGACGCCACTCCAGGTCTCGGCCACCATGGTCTGTGCTGGCAGGCCGCTGGCCAGCTGGCGGCAACGTTCCGCCAGCTGCTGGAGAAGATCGAATGGATGTGTTGTCTCTGACATACCGTCCCTGTTGTCATGGTGCGCCGCCGCCAGCGGCGCCATCGGTCAGTTGCCGAGCACCGATTTCACGGTCTGGATCAGCGTGGCTTCCTCCACCGGCTTGGTCAGGTAGTCCCTGGCGCCCTGGCGCTTGCCCCAGACCTTGTCGGTTTCCTGATCCTTGGTGGTGACGATGATGACCGGGATGCTGCCGGTTTCCGGGTCCTTGGTCAGTTGCCGGGTGGCCTGGAAGCCGTTGAGCCCCGGCATGACGATATCCATCAGCACCACATCGGGTTTTTCCTGACGGGCCAGTGCCACACCGTCGGCACCGTTTTCCGCCTTGAGTACCTCAAAGCCGTGCTTTTCCAGCATGCCGCTGAGCTTGTACAGCTCGGTCGGCGAATCATCCACTACTAATATGCGAGCCATTTTTCCCCCTGGATATTCAAGTTGTACCGGCGGACCGTCAGTTTCCCACTGATCCGGCCAGGTGCTCTTCCGACTGCGGAACGTGGGCACGGATGGCGCCCAGCAACTCTTCCTTGCTGAATGGCTTGGTCAGATACTGATCGGAGCCGACGATACGCCCCTTGGCCTTGTCGAACAGCCCGTCCTTGCTGGACAGCATGATCACCGGCGTGGAACGGAACGCGGTGTTGTTCTTGATCAGGGCACAGGTCTGATAGCCGTCGAGACGCGGCATCATGATGTCGACGAAGATGATATCGGGGTGGTTGTCAGCGATCTTGGCCAGGGCATCAAAGCCGTCGACGGCGGTGATGACGTTGCATCCGACCTTTTTCAGCAGCGTTTCCGCCGTCCGCCGAATGGTCTTGCTGTCATCAATCACCATGACCTTCAGGCTCTCGAAATTTTCTTCCATAAACACAGCCCTTGTTATATACGGCGGTCAGTTGCAGGGCGGTCAGGCGCTGCCCGGGACCGACCAATTCCATTTCCGGCTACTTTTAGCATAGATTTACCAGGCAATCCATAAAGCCTTCTCGGCGATGAGACATCCTGCGACTTCGGTCATCCTTTCATCGCAACCGGGGCAAAGGGTACACTCCCATCACTTCCCAAACATGACAGCGACCTATACCCCATGAGCATTCGCATTGGTATCGTCATGGATCCGATCAGCGCGATCCATTACAAGAAAGACAGCTCCCTGGCCATGCTCCTGGCAGCCCAGCAGCGTGGCTGGGAGCTCAACTACATGGAGCCCCAGGACCTCTACCTGCAGGACGGCCAGGCCATGGCTGGCATCCGCCCGCTGGAGGTGTTCGCCGATCCGCAGTGCTGGTATCGGCTCGGTAGCGAGCAGCAGGCGCCGCTGGCAGGTCTCGATGTGATCCTGATGCGCAAGGACCCGCCGTTCGACAACGAATTCCTGTATGCCACACATATCCTCGAGGCTGCCGAACGCGCCGGGGTGCTGGTGGTCAACCGCCCGGCCAGCCTGCGCGACTGCAACGAGAAACTGTTCGCCACACGCTTCCCGCAGTGCTGCCCGCCGAACACCGTATCGCGCCGCGCCGATATTCTGCGCGCTTTCATCCAGCAGCACAGTGACGTGATTCTCAAACCGCTGGACGGCATGGGCGGCTCGATGATCTTTCGCGTGCGCCAGGACGATCCCAACATCAGTGTCATCATCGAGACGCTGACCGAACATGGCCAGCAGCAGATCATGGCCCAGCGCTACCTGCCGGCGATCAAGGAAGGCGACAAGCGTATCCTGATGATCAATGGCGAGCCGGTACCCTATTGCCTGGCACGCATTCCGCAGGCAGGTGAAACCCGTGGCAACCTGGCCGCTGGCGGGCGTGGCGAAGCCCGGCCACTGAGCGAGCGTGACCGCTGGATCGCCGCCGAGGTCGGTCCAGAGCTGCGCCGTCGCGGCCTGCTGTTCGTCGGCCTGGACGTGATCGGCGACTACCTCACCGAGATCAACGTGACCAGCCCGACCTGCATCCGCGAGATCGATGCCGCCTACGATACCGATATCGGCGGGCAATTGATGGATGCCATCGAGCAACAGCTCAAAGCGCGACACAGTGCGTAGACTTTTTTTCCGCGCAGGGGCAGACTGCACGCCAGTTTGCCTCGTCTATGGATAGCATGAATACAGCAGCGATGCCGCCACCACCCGCTCGTCCGGCCACCCCGGCCATCGAGCCCAGGGACCGCCTCGGGTTCACCCTGTTTCTGGCGGCCGTGCTGCACGCCCTGGTGATTCTCGGCATCACCTTCGAACTGCCCAGCCCCAGCGAACTGTCCAGAAGCCTGGAAATCACCCTGGCCAGCCAGCCAGCCGAGGAAAAGCCGGACAACCCCGATTACCTGGCGCAATTCAACCAGCAGGGCAGCGGCACCCTGGATGACAAGGCCGCGCCCAGCACACCCGAGCAGAGTGTGTTCCAGGACAGCGAGATCAAGCCGGTGGCGCCGGTCGAACAGGCCGCTCCGCCGCCCGAGCCCAGCACCCCGAAACAGGTGGTCACCACCACCGCGCCAGCCCCGGACAAGGTCGCGCCCAAACCCGCCGAGCCCGACCCGCTGGATGCGCCGCGGGCCAGCCAGCGCTTCGACATGTCGCGGCTGTCCGAGGAGATCGCCAGCCTGGAGGCGCAGCTGGCCGAGGAGCGCCAGCAATATGCCAAGCGCCCGCGGGTGCACCGCATCAACGCCGCCTCGACCATGCAGGACAAGGGTGCCTATTACAAGGATGCCTGGCGGCGCAAGGTCGAGCGCATCGGCAACCAGAACTACCCGGCCGAGGCCCGCAGCCAGGGCATCTACGGCAACCTGCGACTACTGGTGGCGATCAACCGCGACGGCTCCCTGCGCGACGTGCAGATCCTCGAGTCCTCCGGCCATACGGTGCTGGACAACGCCGCGCTGCGCATCGTCCGCCTGGCGGCACCCTATGCACCCTTCACCGGCGAGCTGATGGATATCGACGTACTGGAGATCATCCGTACCTGGCGCTTCGAGCCGGGTGACCGTATCTCCAGTTTCTGAAGCCCGGGGTCTGTTGAGGCTTCATCACGAACCGTGTTGCTGTGTATGGCCAGCCGGCCAACCTCCCCCTCTCCCCCGGCCCCTCTCCCGCAAGGGGCGAGGGGTGACTCGCGCATGAGGCGCCGCGGTTAGCCTGAAATATCTGCCAATGCAAAGAGTGCTACTCACCCCTGAGATTTCATAGAAAACAGGAGGGCATCCCGACTGAGACTGTTCGTGATAACTACCTGCCGCTGCAAATGGAATATGGCCTTCGATATCGCAAGCCAGCGACTGCGAGCCTACTCATAGCTGATAGGTGCAGGCTAAGCACAGTATTCCATGCGCGAGTCACCCCTCGCCCCTTGCGGGAGAGGGGCCGGGGGAGAGGGGGCGGCCCAGCTGCCTACCGGAAGCCTCTGGGGCCTGTTGACGCTTCCCGCTCCGCTCGCTCTTGCCCTCGGCGCCCGTCCACCCAATACTATGCGCCATGACCCAGACATTACCGACGTACCTGAAACACCACTTCCTGATCGCCATGCCGCACATGGAGGATCCGCGTTTCGCGCATAGCGTGATCTACCTGTGCGAGCACAACGAGGAAGGCGCCATGGGCCTGGTGATCAACCGGCCCAGCGGCCTCAACCTGGGCGACGTACTGGAGCAGACCTCGCCCGAGCTGAGAGTGCCGCTGGAAGTGGGCGGGCGCACCGTATTCAATGGCGGCCCGGTACAGAGCGAGCGCGGCTTCGTGCTGCACCGTGGTCCCGGGCAATGGGAGTCGAGCCTGGACCTGGGCCCGCTGCAACTGACCACCTCGCGGGATATCCTGGTGGACATGAGCCGTGGCCAGGGCCCCAGCGAGTCCTTCGTCGCCCTCGGCTATGCCGGCTGGGAAGCCGGCCAGCTGGAACGCGAGCTGGTCGACAACGTCTGGCTCAGCTGCCCGGCCGACTACCAGATCCTGTTCGAAGTGGATGCGGAGCAACGGCTGGAGGCTGCCGCGCGCAGCCTGGGTATCGATCTCAACCTGCTCACCAGCCAGGCGGGCCACGCCTGATGGGTGCCGCTGCCCAGCGCGTGCTCGGTTTCGATTACGGTACCCGCCAGATCGGCGTGGCGGTCGGCCAGACGCTGACCGGCAACGCCCGCCCCCTCAAGGAACTGCGCGCCCGCGACGGCATCCCCGACTGGGAGCAGATCGCCGCGCTGCTGCGCGAATGGCAACCCGACGCCCTGGTGGTCGGCCTGCCGCTGAACATGGACGGCAGCCCCAGCGACATGAGCGCGCGCGCGGAGAAATTCGCCCGCCGCCTGCACGGTCGCTTCCAGCTGCCGGTGCACTGTGTGGACGAGCGCCTGTCCACCTTCGAAGCCAAGCAAACCCTACGCGACAGCGGACGCGGCACGCCGGCCAGTTACCGGGACAACCCGGTCGACAGCCTGGCCGCCGCCCTGCTGCTGGAAACCTGGCTGGCCAGCCAGATCAAGGAGACATGATGGACGCACTGCCCGAAGTCGACCCCTTATTGCAGCGCATGGGCGAAGAACTGACCGCCTGGCTGGATCGCAACCAGCGCACCGATCCGGCGGTGGTCGGCATCCATACCGGTGGCGCCTGGGTCGCCGAGCGCCTGCGTGACCGCTTCCTGCCCGGCGCGCCGCTGGGCAGTCTGGATATCGCCTTCTATCGTGATGACTTCGCCCAGATCGGCCTGCAGCCGGGGGTGCGGCCGTCGGAGTTGCCGTTCAGCGTGGAGGACCGCCACCTGGTGCTGGTCGATGACGTGCTGATGACCGGCCGCACCATTCGCGCCGCGCTCAACGAGCTGTTCGACTATGGCCGACCGGCCTCGGTGACCCTGGTCACGCTGGTGGATATCGAGTCCCGGGAGCTGCCGATCCGCGCCGACATCCTCGGCGCCAGCCTGGCCCTGCCGCCCGGCCAACGGGTAAAATTGACCGGTCCCGAGCCGCTGCAACTGACCCTGAATCCCGTAGCCAAGCCATGAGAGCCCAATGAGCCTGAAATCCAGCCAACTGCAACTCAATCAACAGGGCCAGCTATGCCACTTCCTCGGCATCGACGGGCTACCCCGCGAACTGCTGACCGAGATCCTGGATACTGCCGACTCCTTCCTGGAGGTCGGTGAACGGGCGGTGAAGAAGGTGCCGCTGCTGCGCGGCAAGACCGTGTGCAACGTGTTCTTCGAGAACTCCACGCGCACCCGCAGCACCTTCGAACTGGCAGCCAAACGGCTGTCCGCCGACGTGCTCAACCTGGATATCCAGACCTCCTCGACCAGCAAGGGTGAAACCCTGTACGACACCCTGCGCAACCTGGAAGCCATGGCCGCCGACATGTTCGTGGTACGCCACGGCAACTCCGGCGCCGCGCACTTCATCGCCGGTAACGTCTGCCCCGAGGTCGCCATCATCAACGCCGGTGACGGCAACCATGCGCACCCGACCCAGGCGATGCTCGACATGCTGACCATCCGCCGTCACCAGGCGCCGTTCGAGCAGCTGTCGGTGGCCATCGTCGGCGATATCATGCACTCGCGGGTAGCCCGCTCGAACATGGAGGCGCTGCGCATCCTCGGCTGTCCGGACATCCGCGTGATCGCCCCGCGCACCCTGCTGCCGGCCGGCATCGAACAATACGGCGTGCGTGTATTCAACGACCTGCGAGTCGGGCTGCGCGATGTCGACGTGGTGATCATGCTGCGCCTGCAGAAGGAACGCATGCAGAGCGGCCTGCTGCCCAGCGAAGGTGAGTTCTACCGCCAGTACGGCCTGACCAGCGACAGCCTGGCGCTGGCCCGGCCCAATGCCCTGGTCATGCACCCTGGGCCGATCAACCGCGGCGTGGAGATCGAATCGGCGGTAGCCGACGGGCCACAGTCGGTGATCCTCAAGCAGGTGACCTACGGCATCGCCGTGCGCATGGCCGTGATGTCCATGGCCATGGCCGGCCAGACCACCCAGCGCCAGTCCAGACAGGGAGCACAGTAAGCATGCGGATAACCATTGCCGGCGCCCGGGTTATCGACCCTGCCAGTCAGTTCGACCAGATCACCGACCTGCACATCGATGCCGGGCAGATCCACGCCCTGGGCCAGGCCCCGGAGGGCTTCGTCGCCGCCCAGACCATCGATGCCCGCGGCCTGATCGCCAGCCCCGGGCTGGTGGACCTGAACGTCAGCCTGCGTGAGCCGGGTTTCGGTCGCAAGGGCAACATCGCCAGCGAAACCCGCGCCGCCGCGGTCGGTGGCGTCACCAGCCTGTGCTGCCCACCGGACAGCCGTCCGGTGCTGGATACCCCGGCGGTCGCCGAACTCATTCTCGACCGCTGCGAGCGGGCCGGCCAGACCCGGGTGTTCCCCATCGGCGCCCTGACCAGGGGCCTGGAAGGTGAACAGCTCAGCGAGCTGGTGGCACTGCGCGATGCCGGCTGCGTGGCCTTCACCCAGGGCCTGGCGCCGATCAGGGACAATCGCATCCTGCGCCGCGCGCTGGAATACGCCGCCGGTTTCGACCTGCCACTGATCTTCACCCCGCAGGACCCGGCGCTGGCCGAAGGCGGCGTCGCCCACGAAGGCCCGACCGCCGCCCGCCTCGGCCTGCCCGGCATTCCCGAGACCGCGGAAACCGTGACCCTGGCCCGCGACCTGCTACTGATCGAGCAGACCGGGGTACGCGCCCACTTCAGTGGCCTGAGCAGCGCCCGCGCCATCGACATGCTGGCCGATGCCCAGGCCCGCGGCCTGCCGGTGACCGCCGACGTAGCCATGTACCAGTTGCTGCTGTGCGACGAGGACCTGGACGGCTATTCCAGCCTGCTGCACGTGATGCCGCCACTGCGCAGCAGCAGCGATCGCCGCGCCCTGCGCCAGGCGGTGCAGGCCGGGGTGATCCAGGCCATTGCCTCGCACCACCAGCCGCACGAGCCGGAAGCCAAGCGGGTACCCTTCGCCGCCTCGGCGCCCGGTATCAGCAGCGTCGAGATCATGCTGCCGCTGGCCCTGACCCTGGTCGCCGATGGTCTGCTGGAGTTGCCGGCGGTGCTGGCACGCCTGACCTCCGGCCCGGCCGCCGCACTGGGTCTGCCGGCGGGCCGCATCGCCGTCGGCGACCGCGCCGACCTGGTGCTGTTCGACCCGGCCGGTACCACCGAGATCGGCAAGCACTGGCTGTCCAAGGGCGACAACTGTCCATTCCTCGGCCAGGCGGTCCCGGGCTGCGTCAGTCACACCCTGTGCGATGGTCAACTGGTATTCCAGGCCTGAGGGTAAGCATCCATGGCAGCGTTCGGTCTGCGCGGCAAGTCTCTCCTGGCGCTCCTGCTGGCCTGCCTGCTGGCGCTGTTGCCGGCCGGGCTGATCGGCTGGCAGGTAGTGCAGAAGGTGCACGGCCACTTCGCCGAGGCCTTCGCCGGCAATATCACCCAGCTCAATCGCGAGAAGATCTATGCGCCGATCTCCCGCGAGCTGGCCCTGGCGCTGCGCTTCGCACGCTCGGAGGTTACCCGCCAGTGGCTGCTCGACGAGCAGAATCCGGACAAGCGCGAGCTGTTCTTCCGCGAGGCCGAGGGCTATCGCCGTGACTTCCGCGACCACGCCTACTTCATCGCGCCGCTGGATTCGCTCAACTACTACTTCAACAGCGATGAGCAGGCGTTCAGCACCCAGCCGCGCTACCAGATCGATACCCGTGATCCGGCCAACGCCTGGTTCACCGGCTCGCTGGCCACCACCGACAACTACAACCTGAACGTCGATCACAACCCGCAGCTCAACACCACCCGGCTGTGGTTGAACATCCTGGTGCGCGATAGCGATGGCTCACCCCTGGCACTGGCCGGCTCGGGGCTGGACCTGTCGAGCTTCATCGGTGAGTTCATCGCCAGCGAGCAGCCCGGGGTCACACCGATGATCCTCGATCGCAACGGCGCCATCCAGGCGCATCAGGACCGTTCGCTCATCGCCCTCAACTCCGGCGCCGACCAGCAGGCGCAGCCGGCCACCATGCTGCCCACCCTGGTCGGCGACGCGGCTGCGGTGACCGCCCTGCAGCAGGCACTGGCGCAGGCCGAAGCCAACCCTGGCAGCCTGCAGTTGCTGAACCTGCCGCTGCAGGGTCGCGAGCAGTTGCTGACCCTGACCTATGTGCCCGAGCTGAACTGGCATATCGCCAATGCCATCGACCTGAGCACCGCCAACATCATCGGTGGCCAGTGGCTGTGGCCGTTGTTGCTGGTCCTGGTGCTGATGCTGCTGGCCTTGACCCTGGTCTTCGCCGTGGGCATCGAGCGACTGCTGCTGCGCCCGCTCAAGCAGCTGCGGCAGAGCGCCCAGGCGCTGGCGGCGGGTAACTACGACGTACGTCTGCCGAGCACCCGGGACGACGAGATCGGTGAACTGAGCGATGCCTTCGCGGTGATGGTAGACAAGGTGCGCAGCCACACCCGGGACCTGGAAAGCCGCGTCCAGGAACGCACCCACAAGCTGGAGCAGGCCAACCGCGAGATGGCCAGCGCCCACCAGAAGATCCGCGACTCCATCGACTACGCCAGCCTGATCCAGCGTTCGATCCTGCCGGACCGGTCACTGCTGGACACCTTTGGTGACGACCACGCGGTCCTCTGGCGCCCGCGCGACGTGGTCGGCGGCGATTTCTATATCTTCCGCGAGCTGGCCGAGCAGCAATACCTGCTGGGTGTGGTCGACTGCGCCGGGCATGGCGTACCCGGCGCGCTGATGACCATGCTGGCACATGCCGCGCTGGACCAGGCGATCAGCGACTGCCCGGCCACCGATCCGGCGGCCATGCTGCAACGCACCGATGAGATCCTGCGCGGCATGCTCAGCGACGCCCCGCAATTCCGCTCGCTGGCCACCAGCATGGATGCCGGTCTGGTGTGCGTCGATATGCGGGCGCGCCAGTTGTACTTCTCCGGCGCCAAGATCAGCCTCTATTGCAGCGATGGTGAGCTGGTCGAATGCATCGCCGGCGGTCGGCGGGCACTGGCCGACAAGCGGGTCGGCGAATATCGCAACGCCCAGATGCCGCTACACGCCAGCCAGACCTTCTACTTGTGCACCGACGGTTTTCTCGATCAGGCGGGGGGTGATCACGGTTTCGGTTTCGGCAACAGTCGCTTCGCCGAGATGTTGCGGCAACATGCGCAGTTGCCACTGGCCGAACAGAAGCATATCTTCAGCAACACCCTGGCCCGTTACCAGGGCGATTACCTGCAACGCGATGATATTACCATGCTACTTTTCCGCTTCGACTGAAGCCGCCGCCATCAGGAGCCGCCAAGCCCATGCTCGATCTTTACGCCATGCGCGAACAGTTCAGCCAGCAGCAGATCATGCTGTGTTTCAATGGCCCGATCTCCCGCAGCCTGCTGGAGGAAATCGGCAACGCCCTGCGCAACTACCTGGCGGCGGATCATGCCCATCCCTCGGCGTCCATGGATGTGTTCGCGGTGTATATCGAGATGACCCAGAACATTCGCCACTACATGACCCAGCGTGACTGGAGCGAGCAGGATGCCAGCGCTACCGTGGTGGTCTCCCGTGACAGCGACGGGCGCTATGTGGTCTCGGCGGGCAACCTGGTCGAGCTGGCCGACGGCGAGCGGTTGGTCAGCAGCATCGACGCCCTGACCGGGCTGGACAAGAGCGAACTCAAGAGCCTGTACAAGGAGCAATTGCGCCGGCCACGCGGGCAGGCATCGGCCAGCGGCGCCGGCCTCGGCCTGATCGACATCGCGCGCAAGTCGTCGGAACCACTGCAGGCTTCGCTGCGCCCCGCCGAGGCGGGACGCGCCTTCTTCAGCCTGCGCGCTGTCATCTGAACCGAGTGACCACATCATGATCGATCTGCACATCCCGGCCACCCAGTCGTCCCCGGAAATCCACAGCGAGCATGCCCAGGGCAGGCTGGTACTGCGCGGCGACTCCTACCCGGAAAACTCCTATGAGCTGTTCAACCAGGTCTTCGAATGGATCGAGGGCTTCCTGGCCGAACAGCCGCCCCGGGCACTGAACCTGGAACTGCACCTGCTGTACCTGAACACCAGCAGCATCAAGGCGATGATGGAGATCTTCGATCTGCTGCAGGCCGCCCATGACCGCCAGCATCCGGTCAGCGTCAGCTGGTTCTACGATGCCCGCAATGAGCGGGTCGCCGAGCTGGCCGAGGAGTTCAAGGAAGACTGCAGCTTCCCCTTCGATATCCTGGTCATGGAACGGAGCACACCGTGACCGCCGCCGGCCATGACCTGGAGCAGCGCCTGATCAGCCTGCTGCAGGACAGCGCGGCGGACAATCCGCTGCACCAGCCGCTGGCCGAACTGTGGCAGGCGCACCAGGACCTGGTCTATCGGCTGGAACGCATTACGCGGATTTCCGATGCCTACCAGAGCCTGGCCAAGGAGCGCGAGGTATCGCTGGTCAGCCGCGTCGACAAGCAGTTGCGTCAGCTGGAGAAGATAGTGCGCATTTCCGACCGCTATCAGCACATGATGCGCGATCTGAATATCGCCCTGCAGGAAGCGGCCAGCCACGACGTGCTCACCGGCCTGCCCAACCGCCGCCTGCTGACCGAGCGGCTGCGCGAAGCCAGTGAGCTGCACCGGCGCTACAACCGCCCGTTCAGCCTGGCGATGATAGATATCGACCATTTCAAGAGTATCAATGATCGCTTCGGCCATGAAACCGGCGACAGCGTGATCATCGAAGTGGCCCGGGTGCTGGATGCCGAAGTGCGCGAGCAGGATACCTGCGGGCGCTGGGGCGGCGAGGAGTTCCTGCTGCTGTTGCCGGAGACCGACGCACAGGCCGCGGCGCTGCTCGGTGAGCGCCTGCGGCATGCCATCGAGCAGCTGGCCATACGCCACAAGGATGAACCCATCCGGGTCACCGCGAGCATCGGCATCGCCGGTCACGCCGGCGTCAGCAGCTATTCGGAAACCATCAATCATGCCGACAACGCACTGCTGCAGGCCAAGCGTGCCGGGCGCAACCAGTGCATGGCCTACACCGCCGCCCGACCGATACCTTCCTGACCGCAGGCGCCGCCGGATCGCCGGCCGGCCGGTCAACGCCGGTAGTGCTCTTCCTCGTCGCCCTGGATGGACAGCGAGTGCTCCTCGCGCATCAGGTACTTGCCATCGGTCTCCGAGCCCAGCTTGATCAGCAGGCGCAGGTCGTTGGCCGAGTCGGCATGCAACAAGGCATCCTCGTAGGTGATCTCGCCCTGGCTGTACAGCCGGTACAGCGCCTGGTCGAAGGTCTGCATGCCCAGCTCGTTGGAGCGGGCCATCAGCGGCTTGAGTTCATGCACCTCGCCCTTGCGGATCATGTCTGCGGCCAGCGGCGTATTCAGCATCACCTCGATGGCGGCGCGGCGGCCCTTGCCATCTGGGGTCGGGATCAGTTGCTGGGCGACCAGCGCCTTGAGGTTGAGTGACAGGTCCATCCATACCTGCTGGTGCATGTCCGCCGGGAAGAAGTGGATGATCCGGTCCAGCGCCTGGTTGGCGTTGTTGGCGTGCAGCGTGGCCAGGCACAGATGGCCGGTCTCGGCGAAGGCCAGCGCATGCTCCATGGTCTCGCGGGTACGCACCTCGCCGATCAGGATCACGTCGGGGGCCTGACGCAGGGTATTCTTCAGCGCCACCTCGAAGGAGTCGGTATCGATACCCACCTCGCGCTGGGTAACGATGCAGTTCTGGTGCTGGTGGATGAACTCGATCGGGTCCTCGATGGAGATGATGTGGCCGCTGGAGTTCTTGTTGCGATAGCCGATCATCGATGCCAGCGAGGTCGACTTGCCGGTGCCGGTGGCGCCGACGAAGATCACCAGGCCGCGCTTGGTCATGGCCAGCTGCTTGAGGATGTCCGGCAGCCGCAGTTCTTCCATGGTCGGGATATTCACCTCGATCCGGCGCAGCACCATGCCCACCAGGTTGCGCTGGTAGAAGGCGCTGACGCGGAAACGACCGATGCCGCGGGCGCTGATCGCGAAGTTGCACTCCTTCTTCTCGGCGAACTCCCGACGCTGGGCCTCGGACATCACGCCGAGCACGGTTTCCCGGGTCTGCTCCGGGGACAGCGGGGTCTTGGTCACCGGCAGTATCTTGCCGTGCACCTTCATGCTCGGCGCCACCCCGGCGGTAATGAACAGGTCGGACGCGCCCTTCTCGACCATCAGGCGCAGCAGCTTCTCGAACTCCATAGTTTCCTCGTCTCAGGGCGCGTTCCGGTGCCCCATAGTGTCTGTCAGAGGCTTTCGCCAGCCTTGGCCTTTTCACGTGCCGCTTCGCGGGTCACCATCCCGCGCGATACCAGGTTCTTCAGGCACATATCCAGCGTCTGCATGCCGATATTGCCACCGGTCTGGATCGCCGAGTACATCTGCGCGACCTTGTCCTCGCGGATCAGGTTGCGGATCGCCGGGGTGCCGATCATGATCTCGTGGGCCGCGACCCGGCCACCGCCGATCTTCTTCAGCAATGTCTGCGAAATCACCGCCTGCAGCGATTCGGAGAGCATGGAGCGGACCATGGCCTTCTCCTCGCCGGGGAACACGTCCACCACCCGGTCGATGGTCTTGGCCGCCGAGGTGGTGTGCAGGGTGCCGAACACCAGGTGACCAGTTTCCGCGGCGGTCAGCGCCAGGCGAATGGTCTCCAGGTCACGCATCTCACCGACCAGGATGATATCCGGGTCTTCACGCAGCGCCGAGCGCAGCGCCTCGGAGAAGCCCAGGGTGTCACGGTGCACCTCGCGTTGGTTGACCAGGCACTTCTTCGATTCATGGACGAATTCGATCGGGTCCTCGATGGTCAGGATGTGCTGGTACTTGGTGCAGTTCAGGTAGTCGAGCATCGCCGCCAGGGTGGTCGACTTGCCCGAGCCGGTCGGCCCGGTGACCAGCACCAGCCCGCGCGGCACATCGGAAATTTTCTTGAACACATCGCCCATGCCCAGCTCTTCCATGGTCAGCACCTTGGAAGGAATGGTCCGGAACACCGCACCGGCACCGCGATTCTGGTTGAAGGCGTTGACCCGGAAGCGGGCCACGCCGGGCACCTCGAAGGAGAAGTCGGTCTCGAGGAACTCTTCGAAATCCTTGCGCTGCTTGTCGTTCATGATGTCGTAGATCAGCGCGTGCACCTGCTTGTGCTCCATCGCCGGCACGTTGATCCGGCGCACGTCGCCATCCACTCGAATCATGGGCGGCAGTCCGGCCGACAGGTGCAAGTCCGACGCGCCCTGCTTGGCGCTGAAGGCTAACAACTCGGTTATATCCATAGGGTTCCCCATTGCAACCTGCGAGCATGTAGAATGCACCGCAGGTCGGTTCCATTGGCAAGGTAGATAACGTCCGTAATGTCCACGATAGCAGAGAATATTGCAAACGTTCGTGAGCGCATTCTGTGCGCTGCGCACGCTGCCGGACGCGATCCGCAGGGCATTACCCTGATGGCGGTGAGCAAGACCCGGCCCGCCAGCGCGATCCGCCAGGCACATGCCGCCGGGGTGCGGGATATCGGCGAGAACTACCTGCAGGAGGCGCTGGAAAAGATCGCCGAGCTGGGCGATCTGCCGCTGACCTGGCACTTCATCGGGCCGATTCAGTCGAACAAGACCCGCGCCATCGCCGAGCACTTCGACTGGGTGCACAGCGTCGACCGGCTGAAGATCGCCCGGCGCCTGTCCGAGCAGCGCCCGGCCGAGCTGGCGCCGCTGAACATCTGCCTGCAGGTCAATATCAGCAATGAACCCAGCAAGGCCGGCGTGCCGCTGGCCGAGCTGGAGGTCCTGGCCCGCGAAGTGGCGAGCCTGCCCGGCCTGCGCCTGCGCGGGCTGATGGCGATTCCGGCGCCGGCCAGCAACAGCGAGGCACGCCGCCAGCCGCTGCGGGCGCTGCGCCAGGCCATGGCGGCGCTGCCGCCGCCACTCGACACCCTGTCCATGGGCATGAGCGATGACCTGGACGAGGCGATCGCCGAGGGCGCCAGCATGGTGCGCATCGGCAGCGCGCTGTTCGGCGCGCGCGACTATTCCACTTCCCCTCTCGAAGGATGATTCACATGACAGCTCCGCGCATCGGATTCATCGGCGCCGGCAACATGGCCACCAGCCTGATCGGCGGCATGCTGCAGGGCAGCTTCAAACCGAACCAGCTGATGGCCAGCGATCACAGTGACGAACAGCTGGAGCGGCTCGGCCGCCAGTTCGGCATCCACACCACCACCGACAACGCCCAACTGGCCCGCGACTGCGATGTGCTGGTGCTGGCGGTCAAGCCCCAGGTGCTGCAGGCGGTGTGCCGTGCGCTGCCGAATGAGCGCAGGGCCGGGCAACTGGTGATCTCCATCGCCGCCGGCGTCACCTGCGCCAGCCTGGCCGAGTGGCTCGGCGCCGACACCCCGCTGGTGCGCTGCATGCCCAACACCCCGGCGCTGCGCGGCCAGGGCGTCAGCGGCCTGTATGCCGTCGAGCGGGTCAGCGACGAGCAGAAGAAGCTCACCGAGAACATTCTGAATGCGGTCGGCATCAGCCTGTGGCTGGAGCAGGAAGCGCAGATCGACGCGGTCACTGCGGTATCCGGCAGTGGTCCGGCGTATTTTTTCTACCTGATGGAAGCCATGACCGATGCCGGCGAGAAGCTGGGCCTGCCGCGGGAAATCGCCGAGCGCCTGACCCTGTTCACCGCCCTCGGTGCAGCGGACATGGCGGTACACAGCGACGTGGACAGCGCCGAGCTGCGCCGCCGGGTGACCTCGCCCAACGGCACCACCGAGCAGGCCATCAACAGCTTTTCCCGGGACGATCTGCCCGGTATGGTAGCCCGGGCGATGCAGGCCGCCGCCGCCCGTTCCGCCGAACTGTCCAAAGAACTCGCCTGAGGAGATGTCATGAACGGAGTGAATATGGCTGCGGTCTACGTGGTGCAGACACTGGGCAGTCTGTACCTGCTGATCGTGCTGCTGCGCTTCATCCTGCAACTGGTGCGCGCCGATTTCTATAACCCGATCTCGCAATTCATCGTGCGCGCCACCCAGCCGCTGCTGCAGCCGCTGCGCCGGGTGGTTCCAGGCTTTGCCGGCATCGACGTGGCCTCGCTGGTGCTGGCGCTGGTCGTGCAACTGGTGGTGATGGCGATCATCATCAAGCTGATGGGCTATGCCCTGCCCGCCGTGCTGCAACTGCTGGCCTGGTCACTGGTCGGTATCACCGCGCTGTTCCTGAAGATCTTCTTCTTCGCCCTGATCATCAGCGTGATCCTGTCCTGGGTCGCGCCGCAGAGCCACAATCCCGCTGTGATCCTGGTGTTCCAGCTATGCGAGCCGGTGCTGGCGCCGATCCGCCGCTTCCTGCCGTCGCTGGGTGGCCTGGACCTGTCGCCGATCTTCGCCTTCATCGCACTGAACCTGCTGGACATGCTGCTGATCACCAACCTGGCGATCGCCACCGGCATGCCGCGCGGGCTGACGTTGGCGCTATAAGGCGGCAGCCCGGCGAACCCACTGCCGGGTTGTCGCGCGCCTGCGCGACGACTGCATGGACGCAGGAGTCAGGGCGACGCAGGATGCCAAAGCCGGCGACTGCATGGCGTAGCGCAGGCGCGCTACACCCCCGGCCCGGCAGCCCGGCGGACATACCACCAGGCAGCTGGTATGTGTGGAACAGTCCGCGATATTGCACCGCGCCGTTGCGCTCTTTAGACTGACGCCTCGATCGTTGGCCGGCACGCAGCGGCCAACCCACACAGGAACAGAAAACCCCATGTCCAGATTCCCTGCTGATTCCGTCGGCCTGGTATCGCCACAACGCCATGTTTTCACCGAGCCACTGCAACTGGCCTGTGGGCGGAGCCTGCCGCAGTATGAGCTGGTCTACGAGACCTATGGGCAGTTGAACGCCAGCCGCAGCAATGCGGTGCTGGTATGCCATGCGTTGTCCGGCCATCACCATGCCGCCGGCTATCACAGCGAGGACGACCGCAAGCCCGGCTGGTGGGACGCCTGCATCGGCCCCGGCAAGCCGATCGACACCGAGCGCTTCTTCGTCGTCAGCCTGAACAACCTCGGCGGTTGCCATGGCTCGACCGGGCCGTCGAGCATCGACCCCGAAACCGGCAAGAGCTACGGCGGGCGCTTCCCGATGATCGTGGTCGAGGACTGGGTCAACAGCCAGGCCTGCCTGGCCGACCACCTGGGTATCGATTGCTGGGCCGCGGTGGTCGGCGGCAGTCTCGGCGGCATGCAGGCGCTGCAGTGGGCCATCGCCTACCCCGAGCGCCTGCGCCACTGCGTGGCGATTGCCACCGCCTCCAAGCTGTCGGCGCAGAACATCGCCTTCAACGAGGTGGCACGCCAGGCGATCGTCAGCGACCCGGACTTCCACGAGGGCGACTACGCTGCCTTCGGCGTGATTCCCAAGCGCGGGCTGGGCCTGGCGCGCATGGTCGGGCATATCACCTATCTGTCCGACGACGCCATGGGCCAGAAATTCGGCCGCGAGCTGCGCAGCGAGCGCCTCAACTACGACATCGGCAGCGTCGAGTTCCAGGTCGAGAGCTACCTGCGCTACCAGGGCCAGGAATTCTCCGAGCGCTTCGATGCCAACACCTACCTGCTGATGACCAAGGCACTGGATTACTATGACCCGGCGCGCACCCATGGCGATGACCTGGCCAGGGCGCTGGAGCCGGTCAGCGCCGGCTGCCTGGTGATCTCCTTCAGCACCGACTGGCGCTTCGCCCCGGCCCGTTCGCGCGAGCTGGCCAACGCGCTGATGGCCGCGCGCAAGGATGTCAGCTACGTGGAGGTCGAGGCCGATCAGGGCCATGACGCCTTCCTGCTGCCGATCCCGCGCTATGTCCAGGCGCTGCGCAGTTACATGAACCGTATCGAGGTGGACGCATGAGCCTGCGCGCTGACCTGCAGATCATCCAGAAGTGGATCCAGCCCGGCAGCCGGGTACTCGACCTCGGCTGTGGCGAGGGCGAGCTGCTGCACTATCTGCAGCACAACCGCCAGGTGCGTGGCTATGGCCTGGAGATCGACCCGGACAATATCAACGCCTGCATCGCCCGGGGCGTGAACGTGATCGACAAGAACCTCGACCACGGCCTGGACAACTTCGAGGATCGCAGTTTCGACACCGTGGTCATGACCCAGGCACTGCAGGCGGTGCACTATCCCGACCGCATCCTCGAAGACATGCTGCGCATCGGTCGCGAGGCGATCCTCACCTTCCCCAACTTCGGCCACTGGCGTTGCCGGCTGTACCTGGGGACCAAGGGTCGCATGCCGGTTTCCGAGTTCATGCCCTACACTTGGTACAACACCCCGAACATCCACTTCTGCACCTTCAAGGATTTCGAGAAGCTCTGCCATGAGCGCTCGGTGCGCATCCTTGATCGTCTGGTGGTGGACCAGACTCACCGCAGCAGCAGGCTGAGTGCGATGTGGCCCAACCTGCTCGGCGAAGTCGCCATTTATCGTGTCACGCGCTGACCAGGAGAACTGTTCATGAAACGCATACTGTTTGCCGGTCTGCTGATGCTCGCCGCCACCCTCGCCACCGCCCAGCAAGGCCCCGCTCAGAGCCCCCAGCGCTTTGGCGACCTGCTGGTGCATCACAACACCTTCAACAGCTCCTATCTGCAGCCAGAGATCGCCGCCGCGGCCGGGCTGCAGCGTGGCCCACGCCAGGGCGTGGTGAATATCGCCGTACAACGCCAGACCGAGCATGGTCTGGAAGTGGTCGACGCCCGCGTCGAGGGCACGGTGAAGAATCTGATCCAGCAGACCACACCGCTGAAGTTCATCCGCCTGCAGGAGCAGGACGCCATCTACTTCGTAGCCAACTATTCGGCGGGCCAGCGCGGCCTGCTGCAGTTCGAGGTACGGGTCCAGGCCGAGGAAGGCGCGCCGGTGCATACCGTACGCTTCCAGCAGGAGTTCCACCCCGATGAGTGACAGCGCACTGCCTTTCAGCCAGCTGGTACTGGCCAGCAACAACCCCGGCAAGCTCAAGGAGCTGCAGGCCATGCTCGGCGAGTATATTGAGGTGCTGCCGCAGAGCCGCTTCATCGATCAGGAAGCCGAGGAGACCGGGCTGAGCTTCATCGAGAACGCCATCCTCAAGGCCCGCCACGCCGCACGCGCCTCGGGCCTGCCGGCGCTGGCCGACGACTCCGGGCTGGCGGTGGATGCCCTCGGCGGCGCACCGGGCATCTACTCGGCACGCTATGCCGACGGCCAGGGCGATGCAGCGAACAACGCCAAGCTGCTGGAGGCCCTGCGCGAGGTGCCGGACGACCAGCGCGGCGCCCGCTTCATCTGCGCCCTGGCCCTGGTACGCCATGCCGATGACCCGGTGCCGATCATCTGCGAAGGCGCCTGGGAGGGCCGCATCCTGCATGCCGCCCGTGGCGAGCACGGCTTCGGCTATGATCCGCTGTTCCTGGTACCCGAGCTGGGCCTGTCCAGCGCCGAACTGCCCGCGCCGCAGAAGAACCGGCTCAGCCACCGGGCCCGGGCCATGGAGCTGCTGCGTGCGCGCCTGGGGCTGGCGTGACGCCGCTGCCGCCGCTGGCGGCCTATGTGCATATCCCCTGGTGTGTGCGCAAATGCCCGTACTGTGACTTCAACTCGCATACCTACGACAGCGGCCTGCCGGAAACCGAGTACATCGATGCCCTGATCGCCGATCTGGACGGAGATCTGCAATACGTCCAGGGCCGCCCGCTGGTATCGATCTTCTTCGGTGGCGGCACCCCCAGCCTGTTTTCCGCCGCCAGCCTGGAGCGCCTGCTGCAGGCCATGCAGCAGCGGCTGCGGTTCACCGATGATATCGAGATCACCCTGGAAGCCAACCCCGGCACCTTCGAGCAGGCCAAGTTCAGGGACTACCGTGGCGCCGGCATCAACCGCCTGTCGATCGGTATCCAGAGCTTCAACCCAGTGCATCTCAAGGCGCTGGGGCGCATCCACGACGACCGCGAGGCACTGGCCGCGGTGGACATGGCGCGCCGCGCCGGCTTCGACAATCTCAACCTGGACCTGATGCACGGCCTGCCGGGACAGTCGCTGGCGCAGGCACTGGCCGATATCGACCAGGCCATTGCCCTGGGGCCGGAGCACCTGTCCTGGTACCAGCTGACGCTGGAGCCGAACACGGTGTTCTACAGCCGCCCGCCGCAACTGCCGGAAGACGAGGTGCTGTGGGACATCCAGGAAGCCGGGCAGGCACGGCTGGCCGAAGCCGGCTATGCCCAGTACGAGATTTCCGCCTATGCCCGAGAGGGCCGCCGCTCCCGGCACAACCTCAACTACTGGCAGTATGGCGACTTCCTCGGCATCGGTGCCGGCGCGCATGGCAAGCTGAGCCACGCCGACGGCCGCGTCGAACGCTACTGGAAGACCCGCCAGCCCCGCGACTACCTGAACCCGGACAAGGCGTTCCGCGCCGGCAACAAGATACTCACGGCGCAGGAGCTGCCCTTCGACTTCCTGATGAATGCCCTGCGCCTGGTCGATGGCGTGCCCAGCGCCTGGTACCAGCAACGCACCGGCCAACCCATCGACAGCGTGGCGGCACTGCTCGACCAGGCCGTCCAGCGCGGCCTGCTGGAGCCCTGGCAACAGCAACTGCGGCCCACCGAGCGGGGCCGGCTGTTTCTCAATGATCTGCTGGAGATGTTTCTCTGACACAGTTGCCTGATCGGGCGAACATCGCCCTGTGCATCGTCAGCCTTTCGCTTCTTCCACGTCATCCTTCCTTAAACTCGTCATCCTTCGCCTTCGCGAAGGATGACGGAGAAGAAGCGAAGGATGACGGAGTTAAAGGATGACCGCGTTAAGTGAATAGCATTGCGGCCATCGCCGTTCTACATACGACCATCCGACGGTCCACATCACTCATGTCCAGTCATTCACAACATCCGGCCTCCCCTCTTGCACTTGCCGCTCGACGCTCAGCCCCCTACAGTGACTGATCATCCACCCCCTTCCGCGACCACGAGGTGCCCATGTCCCCGTTCAGCTTCGCCACCACCGCCCGCATCCTCTGTGAAACCGGTGCCGCCAGCCGTCTGGCCCAGTTGTGCCGGGAGCGGGATGCGCAGCGGGTGTTGATCGTCACCGACCCCGGCATCACCCGCCTGGGGCTGCTGGGGGACATTCTGCCGGGCTTTGCCGACACCGGCATGTGTGTGGAGGTGTTCGACCAGGTGGTCGCCGATCCGCCGGAGGAGGTGGTGTTCGCTGCCGTGCACCAGGCGCAGGCGATGAACGCGCAGTTGATCATCGGCTTCGGTGGCGGCAGCTCGATGGATGTGGCCAAGCTGGTCGCGCTGCTGGCCCATCCGCATGCGACCCAGAGCCTGAACGAGGTCTATGGCGTGGACAACGCCCGGGGTCAGCGCCTGCCGCTGATCCAGGTGCCGACCACCGCCGGCACCGGCTCGGAAGTCACCCAGATCGCCATCATCACCACCGGCGCCACCACCAAGACCGGCGTGGTCTCACCGCTACTGCTGCCGGACCTGGCGCTGTTGGACGCCGAACTGACCCTCGGCCTGCCGCCAACGGTGACCGCCGCCACCGGTATCGACGCCATGGTGCACGCCGTTGAGGCCTATACCAGCAAGCTGAAGAAAAACCCGCTGTCCGACATGCTCGCCCGTGAAGCCCTGCGCCTGCTGGCCGGCAACCTGGATGAGGCGGTGCACAACGGCAGCAACCGCGAGGCGCGCCAGGCCATGCTGCTCGGCTCGCTGCTGGCTGGCCAGGCCTTCGCCAACGCCCCGGTGGCGGCGGTGCATGCGCTGGCCTATCCGCTGGGTGGGCACTTCCATATCCCGCATGGCCTGTCCAACGCCCTGGTGCTGCCCAGCGTGGTCGCCTTCAACGCCCCCGCCGCCGAGGCCCTGTATGCCGAGCTGGCACCGCTGCTGGTACCCGACTGCAAGCCCGGCGACGCTGCCAGCCTGACCGACCAGCTGATCACCGCGCTGGCGCAACTGAGCCCACGCTGCAACCTGCCCAGCCGCCTGCGCGACGCCGGCGTACCGGAAGACAGTCTGGAGCTGCTGGCCAGCGAGGCGATGCTGCAACAACGGCTGCTGGTGAACAATCCGCGCGAAGTAACCGAGGCCGATGCACTGGCGATCTACCGGCAGGCGTATTGAAACTCTGGCTGGCCTGTCGGCCAGCATCGCGGCGAGGCGCCGCTCCTACGGGAAATCGGCCAAGGGCTCCGGTGGTAGCGGTTATGGCAAGCCTCACCGCAGTGCCGACCGAGGCGGGTCTGACTGGTTATGCCGCTTGCTGCCTATCTATTGTAGGAGCGGCGCCTCGCCGCGATAGCGTCCGCAGGACGTCCGGGTTTTCCGCCATCAATACAATATAAGCAACGAGTACGAGTAACTGATGACCACCAAACCCCAACGCAGCGACTACCCCTATCTGCACCCCATCACCACCCGCTGGCACGACAACGACATCTACGGCCACATCAACAACGTCACCTACTACGCCTTCTTCGACAGTGCGGTGAACACTTGGCTGATCAACGAGGGTGGGCTGGACATCCACCAGGGGGAGCAGGTGGCCTTTGTTGTCAGTTCCGGCTGTGACTACTTCCAGCCGGTGGCCTTTCCCGAGCAGATCGAGATCGGTGTACGGGTGGCCAAACTGGGCAGCAGCTCGGTGCACTACGAGCTGGCACTGTTCAAATCCGGCGTGGCCGAGGCCTGCGCCGCCGGACGCTTCGTGCATGTGTTCGTCGAGCGCACCAGCAACCGCGCCTGCCCGATACCAGCGGGGCCACGCGCGGCGCTGGAGCGCCTGCTGGTCAGCCGTTGATCACTTGAACGGCCGCTCGTCCCACCAGGGGTAAAAGTCCGGGCGGTCCTGGCTCGGACGCAACTTGAACTCCGGCGCGCGTTTCTCCAGGAAGGAGCGCACACCTTCCTTGGCATCCTCCGACTCGCCCATGAAGGCAATCGCCCGCGAGTCGATCTTGTGCGCTTCCATCGGATGGTCAGCACCGAGCATGCGCCAGACCATCTGGCGGTTGAGCAGCGCCGACATCGGCGCGGTGTTGTCGGCGATCTCGCGGGCCAGGGCGTAGGCCGCCGGCAACAGCTCGTCCGGCTCGTGGATACTGCGGATCAGGCCACCCTTGAGCGCCTCCTCAGCACCGAATACGCGACCGGTATAAGCCCATTCCAGCGCCTGCATGGGACCCACCAAACGCGGCAGGAACCAGCTGGAGCAGGCCTCCATGGTGATCCCGCGGCGGGCGAAGACGAAGCCGAACTTGGCATTGGTCGAGGCCAGGCGGATATCCATCGGCAGTGTCATGGTCACCCCGACACCCACCGCCGCGCCGTTGAAGGCGCCGATCACCGGCTTGGTGCATTCGTAGATACGCAGCGATACCGTGCCGCCGCCATCGCGCAGATCGGCACCTTCCGGCTGATCGCCGCGGGTGTGGCGGTTGAAGGTATCGCCGCCCTTCTCCAGGTCAGCGCCGGCGCAGAAGGCCCGACCGGCACCGGTGACGACGATTACCCGGACCGCATCATCGGCATCGGCGGCATCGAAAGCGGCGATCAGCTCGCGACGCATCGGACCATTGAAGGCGTTCATCCGCTCGGGACGGTTGAGGGTCAGGGTGAGGATGCCATCCTCTACCTGATAATCGAGGGTTTCGAATTGCATGGCGGGCTCCGTAGCAGATGGGGTTCTGGATGGGAGTCAGTGTAGGAAGTGGAGCCTGCCCCGGCCATTACTCTTGGTAATTGCTATGCGGGGTCATAGGCAGGACAGATAAGTCCCACCTCGTCATCCTTCGCGCAGGCGAAGGATCCAGGGTGCCGGCTGACTCGGAGTGGCCGGTGGATCCTTCGCCTAAGCGAAGGATGACGAGGGGGATGACGGATGCCGAGAGAATGTTGGCGTGCCGCGAGGGGAGTGCCTTGAGGTGCGGCGGATCTGAGAGGAGCAGTAGGGTACGAGAACCTAGTCGATGCGCTCGAACTTCAGATCCCATACCCCATGCCCGAGGCGCTCGCCGCGCTTCTCGAACTTGGTGATCGGGCGCTCATCCGGGCGCGGGATGTAGGTGCCATCGGCAGCCTGGTTGCGGTAGCCCGGCGCAGCACTCATCACTTCCAGCATGTGCTCGGCGTAATGCTCCCAGTCGGTGGCCATGTGCAGCACACCGCCGATCTTCAGCTTGCGCCGCACCAGCTCGGCAAAGGCCGGCTGCACGATACGCCGCTTGTTGTGCTTCTTCTTGTGCCAGGGGTCGGGGAAGAACAGCAGCAGGCGGTCGAGGCTGGCGTCAGGGATCGCCTGGTTCAGTACCTCGATGGCATCGCAGTCGTACACCCGCACGTTGCTCAAGCCGGCATTCAACAGTCCGTTGAGCAAGGCACCGACGCCGGGGCGATGCACCTCGATGCCGATGAAATCCTGCTCCGGCGCCGCCTGGGCCATCTCCAGCAGCGAATGACCCATACCGAAGCCGATCTCCAGGGTGCGCGCTGCCTGGCGCCCGAATAGCGCGTCCAGATCTAGCGGGCCGTCGGCCAGGTCCAGGCCGAACAGCGGCCAGCCCTTTTCCACGCCCCGCTGCTGGCCTTCGGTCATGCGCCCGGCACGCATCACGAAACTGCGGATGGCGCGCCGTGGCTGGCTCTCAGACTGATTCTGCTCTTGCGGGTTGTCGTTCACGTCACTCATTGCCAACGAAGGTTCCTTCCCAGGGCGACGAGGCCGCCGCATACAGCCGGCGCGGCATGCGCCCGGCCAGATAGGCGCCACGGCCAGCCAGTACCGCGTGCTTCATGGCCTCGGCCATCAGCACCGGCTTCTGCGCACCGGCAATGGCGGTATTCATCAACACCCCGGCACAACCCAGCTCCATGGCGATCGCCGCATCCGAGGCGGTACCGACGCCGGCATCCACCAGGATCGGCACAGTGGCTTCTTCCAGGATGATGCGCAGGTTGTAGGGGTTGCAGATGCCCAGGCCGGAACCGATCAGGCCGGCCAGCGGCATCACCGCCACACAGCCGATCTCGGCCAGCTGGCGGGCGATGATCGGATCGTCGCTGGTATACACCATGACATCGAAGCCATCCTTGACCAGCACTTCGGCGGCCTTGATGGTTTCCACCACGTTGGGGAACAGCGTCTTCTGGTCGGCCAGCACTTCCAGCTTGACCAGATTGCGCCCGTCCAGCAGCTCGCGGGACAGGCGGCAGGTGCGCACCGCATCTTCGGCGGTGAAGCAGCCGGCGGTATTCGGCAGTATGGTGTAGCGGTCCGGCGGGACGACGTCGAGCAGATTCGGCTCACCCGGGTTCTGGCCGATATTGGTACGCCGGATAGCCACGGTGACGATCTCGGCGCCGGAGGCCTCGATCGCCTGCCGGGTCTCTTCCATGTCCTTGTACTTGCCGGTTCCCACCAGAAGACGGGAACGATAAGTTACGCCAGCTATCTCGAAGGCGTCTTGCTGCATATCTGTCATGGTCTACTCCGCTGGGCTGCGTGGCCGGCAGTGTACGTTAGCCGCCACCAATGGCGTGAACGATCTCGACCCGGTCGCCGTCATTCAGACGTGTGTCGGCATACTGACTACGCGGCACTATCTCCAGATTCAGCTCGATGGCCAGTCGCTTGCCGGTCAATCCCAGCCGCTCGACCAGATCGGCCAGGCTGATGGAGGAATCGAGAGGATGGGCTTCGCCATTCAATTTGATCTGCATGGAACAACTCGATAAGGGGTGAATCGGCCGGTAATGATAGCGTAAAGAAGGGTTTTTTGACTAATGCTCGGGGCTTCCCCCTCTCCCCCGGCCCCTCTCCCGCAAGGGGTGAGGGGTGACTATTGGGGCAACTCCGCAAAGATCCTGATCCTCGATGGACAACTCAAGACCTGCGATACGCGTGGCCTGAATGTGCAAACCGGCAACATAGGTAACAGTTCAGCGCGCCAACGGCTCTCTGGCAGGATAAATACGAGTATCAGGCGCGAGTCACCCCTCGCCCCTTGCGGGAGAGGGGCCGGGGGAGAGGGGGAACCACCACCTCACCGCACCCGCAACGCCCCCACCCCGAAACACAACCACCCCAGCATGAAACACACCCCGCCCATCGGCGTGACCACACCCAGCCGCAACCCGGCCAGGGTCATCAGGTACAGGCTGCCGGAAAACAGCAGGGTACCCAGCACGAACAGCCCGCCAGACACCTTGAACAGCACGTTCTCCGGTTGGCGCAGTAGCAACAGCCCCACGCCGATCAAGGCTGCGGTGTGCCACAGCTGGTACTGCACCCCGGTCTGAAACACTGCCAGCATGCCCTCGGGCAGGCGGGCGCGCAGGCCGTGGGCGGCAAAGGCACCGAGGGCCACGCCGGTGAGGCCGCTGAGCGCTGCCAGCAGCAGAAAGACTCTTGCCATCAAATTCGTCCCCCGGATGTTTATACTGTGACCGATTCTAACCCGAGCCATCGCCATACAGGACCTTCGTGAAGACACTCCTGCGCAAATCCCTCAAATGGCTGCTGATCCTGCTGCTGTTCAGCCTGCTGCCGGTAATCCTGCTGCGCTGGGTACCGGTGCCCGGCTCGATGTTGATGCTCGAGCGCTGGCTGGAGGCACGCGGCAACCCGCAGTTCACGCTACAACAGCGCTGGACGCCCTACCGCGAGATCCCCGACAACCTCAAGCTGGCGGTGATCGCCGCCGAGGACCAACGTTTCGCCGAGCACCACGGCTTCGATCTCAAGGCCATCCGCGCCGCCCTGCAGCACAACCAGCGCGGTGGCAGTCTGCGTGGCGCCAGCACCCTGAGCCAGCAGGTAGCCAAGAACCTGCTGCTCTGGTCTGGCCGCAGCTGGCCACGCAAGGGGCTGGAGGCCTGGTTCACCCTGGCCATCGAAACCCTCTGGCCCAAGCAGCGTATTCTCGAGGTATACCTGAATATCGTCGAGTGGGACGATGGCGTGTTCGGCATAGCCGCCGCAGCCGAGCACCACTTTGGGGTGGCACCGAGCATGCTGTCCGACCAGCAGGCCGCCCAATTGGCAGCGGTGCTGCCCAGCCCACGCCGCTGGAGCGCCGCCAACCCACCGGCCCATGTGCTGCAACGCAGCCACTGGATTCAACAGCAGTCCCGGCAGCTCGGTGGTGCGCATTATCTACGGCAGATGGAAGCCGGCCAGGCCTGGCCGCAGTGGCTGAGCCTGACGCACTGGAAACAGCGCCTGAGTGAATGATGGGCGCCTGGTCAATCATCCGCCGTTAACGCATCCAGCCGCTGGGCCAGACTGCCACGGGACAACTCACCAAGACGCACGTCCTGCATAAGTCCTTCGGCATTGAAGAACAGGGTCACCGGCAGCCCCCGGTGAGCAAGCAGGTGGCCCATTTCCATACCCCTGTCCAGCAGCACATTGTCCAGCTCCAATCGGTCACGCTGCAGGAAGTTGCGTACCGTATCGGCATCCTCACCCTGGTTGAGAAACACGAAGTGCACCTCCGGATGCCGCTCCTGAGCCTGCTGCAGCATCGGCATTTCCCGGCGGCAGGGCGGGCACCAACTGGCCCAGAGATTGATCACCACAGGCTTGCCCGCAAAACCGGGCAGGGACACCGCCTCACCATTGAGCGCGGTCACCGGCAAGGCCGGAAGCGGGCGATTCGCGCTGGTCGGTAACGCCGCCAACGCGGCGACCAGCAATACCCCCAGGCTGAGGGCAGACATGCCCTTGACGAGGGGCCTGGCTATCGCCGGGCGCCGGTATGTGATCAGTAGCGTACAACCCCAGACTGCCGCCAGTCCCCACCATGGGCTCCAGCCACCATCCCGGATATCCAGCAGGCTCATTGGCTCGGCCAGATAGGCATCGGCATAACTGACGACAAAGCCCAGCCGGGCAGCCACCAGACCCACCACCAGCACCAGCCAGACCTGCGCTTCAGCCTTCACTCCGGCACGCCTGGCGCCTCGCCCGGCGATCCACAGCGCCAGACAGGCCGCAATCAGCACCAGCAGTGCGTTCAACGGAATGGCAAACGGCCCTATGGGTATGAATATGTTCATCAGCGGTATCCCCTGTTCTGTCACGAGGCGTCAGGGTAAACCAGCCGGCACCTCTAGCGGTCTTTGCATACCAGCAAAGTTGTGCCTGAATGATTCCCTGGCTTCATCGCAGAGCCGCACGCTGCGCCCACAGACACGCACTCAGCGTCAGCACACCGCACAAGGCTATCGCCAAGGGCAAGGTGGCAGGTCCCGGCGCAGCCAGGCTGACCAGGTAGCCGACCACCGCAGATAACAGGTAATGCAGACTGCCCATCAATGCCGACGCCACCCCTAGCTGCCGCCCGGCACTGTTCATGGTCAGCGCTGTCAGGTTGCCGAAGATCAGCCCCAGGCTACCGACCGCAATGGCCAGCAAACCGCTGTAGACCACCAACGAGGCCCAGCCCAGCTGCACCACAGCAAACAACAGCAGGCCGAACAGCCCATGCACCACTATCCCCAGCAGCATGATGCGGCGCGTCTGCCCACCGCGCCTGAGCAACAGGTTGCTGATGCTTCCGCCCAGCACCAGGGCGACGGAGTTGGCGGCAAACAGGTAGCTGAACTGCATGGCATCCAGCTTGAAGTGTTCGGTGAACACGAACGCCGAGGCACTGATGTAGACGAACAGCGAGCCGAGAATGAAGCCCCCGGCCAGGGTGTACAGCACAAACACCGGATCACGCATCTGCCGCCCATAAGCGCGCAGGATACCATCGACCTGCAGAGGCACCCGCTGCGCCACTGGCAATGAGTCGGGCAATGACCGCAGCCCCCACAGCCAACCGGCAACACCCAACCCCGCCAGTACCCAGAACACCAGCCGCCAACTGCCCCAGCCGAGCAGATAGCCGCCCACGATCGGCGCCAGAATCGGGGCGATCATCATGATCTGCATCAGCAGGGAAAAGATCCGTGACGATTCAGTGACATCGCACAGGTCGGCGACGATCGCCCTGGGCGCGACCAGCCCGGCCGCCGCGCCCAGCGCCTGGACGAAGCGTGCCACCAGCAGCCATTCGACCGTCGGCGCCAGCGCAGCGGCAACCGAGCCCAAGGCAAAGATGGCCACCCCCAGCAACAACGGCAGGCGCCGGCCAAAACGATCCAGCAGCGGCCCATACAGTGCCTGCCCAATGGCCAGCCCCACCAGAAATACCGACAGCGTCTGCTGGATGCGCCCCGCGGAAACACCCAGATCAGCAGCGATCTGCGGCATGCCCGGCAGATACATGTCGATGGCCATGGCATCCAGCGCCGTCAGCAGAGCCAGCAGCACGATCAATGTCATGCCCAGAACCGCCGTTGATGGTGCAGCGATGGACTTATTCATGCCCGGCATCCTCACGCCCAAACCGTTGTAACAGGGCATCCTGCAGTACCTGTTGCAGTGCTTGCAGGCGCAGCTGCGCCTGACTCGCGTCGGTATACACCAGCTTGACCTGCACGCTGTCCACCAGGCCCAGGTAGACCTCCCCATACAGCTCGATATCAGCCGGCGTCAGTCGCCCCCGGCCCCAGGCGCCGAGGCGTTCGGCAAAATCGCTCTGCAACTGCGCCAGATAGGCTTCATGCCCCGCGCTGATCTGCGGCTCCAGCGCGAGCGGCGGCATATAGCCGGTACGCAGCAGAAACTGCAACTGCTCGGACTGTTCGAAACGCTCGACCAGGCTGGCGCAATAGCTCGACCCCGGCAGCGCCGCCACCGGCTCAGCAGCGAAGCAATCACAGGCAAGCCTGCATTCGGCCTCCAGAGCCTCAGAAAAAACCCGCATGAACAATTCGTCCTTGCAGCTGAAGTGTGAATACAAGGAGGCCTTGCGTATGCCCACGGCCTCGGCAATCCGGGCCAGTGAGGAAGCATCGTAGCCATGGCTGGAAAAATGCGTGACTGCCGCAGCGGCAATCCGTTCGGCGGTTGGAATGGTGGTCATGCTGGTGGTCCCGGTCAGTGCAAGCGCGGAGCGAGAGCTTACCAGAGACGCCTACCGACCGGTAGGTAGCAAGACTGATTGATCTGTGCAGACCAACAGGTAACGAGTAGCGAGAAAGGGTTATATATCAGGCGAGGCCGCCAGAATCGGCGGCCTCGTGCATGCCGTTATGCAGCTTTTTTTGCAGCCTTTTTCAGAGCCTTGATCTTCTTCTCATGCTTCTCGACCTTGGCCTCACGCGCCTTGATCTCCTGCTTGATGGATTTGACGTTCTTTTCGGCGACGGCTTTGGCTTTCTTGGACATGACATGTCTCCTGTCTAGCTATTGGGGCGGCTCGGTAGATTCATGCTTCTTGATGAATTTACGAATGAACTGCCTGATTTCGCGAGCTGCGGTGGTGTCCAGCTGTTCACACAGCTGGACGAACTGCTCGCGCTCCGCAGTGCTGATACGGATCAGCAACTGGCTGTCCTTCTTGTTGAGCTTCACTTTCCTGGGCTTATCTGACATGGGTGCACTCGCGCAAAAAATGAATCTCAAGCCAAAAAACAATATACATTGTATATACGTTTTTATTTAATGCAAACCCTCTGCTGCTGACCCCGGCTCAGCGCTGCCCGCCCAGCCACTCCCGCAGTTCGCTGGGCAGTAGGCCGGTCCAACGCCGTAGTGAACGGCGGAAGTTGGCGCGGTCGTTGAAGTTGAGGTAGTCGGCCACCTCGTCGCTGGTATAGCCGCGGCTCTGGTAGAGTTCCAGTGCCACGCTGGAGCGGGCCTGATCCAGCTGTTCCTGAAAATGCGTACCGTGCTTCTGCAGTTTGCGCTTGAGCGTTGCCGGGCTCATGCCGAAGGACTCCGCCACTCCCTCCAGCCGCAGGGGCTGGCGAATCTGCGCCAGCAGATGGTCATGCAGGCCGTCCAGCAGACTTTGCGCCGCCGGCAGCGCTGCAAGCATGGCCAGACCTTCCTGTTCGGCTACCTGACCGGCAGTCGCCGAGGCCCCCGCCCAGGGCTGGTGCAGGTACTTGCGTGGCAGGCACATCTGGTTCAGCGGGCTGTCGAAACGCAGCTGTTCACCCAGATGCACCCAGTACTGCTCGATGTAGCGCGGCTGCGTATGCGCCAGGTGGAATGACCAGGGCAGTCGCTGGCCGGATAACCACTGACTGACACCCGTCAGCGCCGCCATGCTGGCCTCGACCAGAAACACGTCCTGCCCGCCAGCACCGAAGCTGTCACCCCAGTCCAGCCAGACATACCGCTCGTCCACCCGCAAGCGCAGGCGCAGCAGGGGCCACAGCAGCGGCTGCAGACGTACCAGCCGCTCCAATGCCTCCAGCAGATTGGTGGCATGGCGCAGGGCGTGGCTGGCCGCACCGTAGTGACCGGGCAGCCATTGCTGACCCAGCAGGAAACTGGTGTCATCGGCTTGCATCTGCTGCTGCACATTGCTGATCAGGCGCAGAAACTGCAGCGGGCTGATCAGCCGATTGCCGGCAAGGATGTCCTCATGGAACAGCCCGGTACCCTGCAGCAACCGGTGCACATTGACACCCCGGCCAAGGGCCAGGTCGATCAGGCTGGCGGGCTGATAGTGCGCCGGAATAAAGCGCGTATCGCACTCCAGCCACCCCGCTGCCCGCTCGCCCCTATCCATACTGCACCGTCAGATTCTGCTTGGCCCGGGCCATGGCGATATTCAATCGCTGCAGCAGGCTGCTGGTATCCTCGTCGCGGGCCATCAACGCCACCACCGTAGCGGACAACTCGATACGCTCGCCCTGGCGGCTGCTCTTGTAGGCCAGGCTGCGCACCGCCTGGCTCATCTCCCCGGCCAGCAGTTGCGCCTGACGCTCTCCGGTATGCGGCAGGGTCACCACGAATCGATCCCCGGCCAGGCGACACAGCAGGTCATGCTGGCGCAGGTTGAGCAGCAACAATTGAGTCAGCACCTGCAGCAAACGATCCCCTTCAGCGTGGCCATACTCCCTGTTTATCCTGGAGAAGGCATCCAGATCCAGCATGATGACCGACAATGGCTGCCGCGCATTGCTCGCCTCACCCAGCGCCAACTGCAATTGCGCCCGCAGATAGTTGGCATCCCCCAGCGGGGTCAGTTTGTCGAACTGACGGTGTTCACGGAACAGCCGCTCCCGGTTGCGCATCTGCTCATTGATCGCCAGTTGTTCGCGGTGCCAGTGAAAAATACCCAGGGTCAGCAGGATAAAGCCAACCGGCATAGGTCCGGATTCCAGCCAGCCGTCCCAGTTGATCGCGACAGGCAAGGCGATGAGTTCGTCTACGGTATCCATGAACAGGCTGAAAAACAGACAGCCCAGCCCCGTGAACAACAGATCGGTCACATAGCCCGCCGGTCGGCTCTTGAGCAGCAGCCCGATCCACACCAGTATCAATACCGCCGAGCCGCCCTCCCCGGCCACATCCAGCCAGTCCCAGGCCGAGACCGGTTTGATCTCACCCGACAACAGATGCAGGATCAGCCCGAGATTGGCGGCGATCAGCAGGACGGTCAGCTTTATGCGATGGGTGGCGAGCATGGATGTCATGATGGTTCTCCGTTCATGCTCGCCAGCTAAGCAGCTGCATATGACAATGCTGTTGCATCGCCCGGGGTCATATCAGCTCAGCGCGCTGGGCTCAGGCACGCCACCTTTTCTCCGCCAGCACTGCTGTTCCCCACTCATTCCGCGCTTTCACAACGGAAGATGACCAAGGAAAGGCCGGGGGAAAGGGTCAAATCAGCTCAAAACCGACCAGTTACCCCATATATCCTGACTTTTCACCACTATTGATGACAACCTGGTCACATAACTGACATCTGCCCCACCTAACTTGCCTCCCCAGAAAGCCCGCACAGGCCGCTTTTTCCAGGGGAGGATCAATCCATGTTCGCAGCACACATCACCATCCGTCACAGCGGATTCCGCCTCAGCGCTCTGGCGCTGGCCATCGCTATAAGCGCGCCGCTGGCGGCACAGCAACAGCAGCCGGAGGTCGTCGATGTGATCGGCCAGGCTGCCCAGCTGGAACAGGCACTGGACGACCAGCGCCGCGCCAGCACCATCAAGAGCGTGGTGCATGCCGACGCCATCGGTCAGCTCCCGGACGATAACGCCGCCGAGGCGCTGCAGCGCATTCCCGGCCTGTCGGTCGAGCGCGACCAAGGTGAAGGCCGCTTCGTGCGGGTACGTGGGCTGGGCTCGGATCTGAACAGCGTGACCATCAACGGTACCCTGGTACCAGCCCCGGAGAGCGACCGCCGCGCGGTGGCCATGGACGTGCTGCCCAGCGAACTGGTGCAGTCGCTGTCGGTAGTCAAGACCCTGACCCCGGACATGGACGCCAATTCCCTCGGTGGCACCATCGAGGTGGAAAGCCTGTCGGCCTTCGATCATGACGGCCTGTTCTACAGTCTCAGCGCCGAGGGCAGCCATGATGAGAACACTGGCAACAACAGCCCCAAACTGTCCGGCGCCTTCAGTAACCGTTTCAGTATCGGCGATGGTGTGGACAACTTCGGTATCGCTGCGGCGCTGAGCTGGCAGGAGCGGAAGTTCGGCTCTGACAACGTAGAAACCGGCGGTGCCTGGGACTTCGATGACGGCAACCGGCTGGAAGAAGTCGAGCAGCGCCGCTACGACATCACCCGCGAGCGTACCGGCCTGGGCCTGAACCTGGACTACCGCCCGGACGAGCACAGCGAGGTCTGGTTCCGCAGCCTGTACAGCCGCTACAAGGACGATGAGGTACGCCAGGGTCTGGTAACCGAGTTTGCCGACCCGCAACTGCCCGGTGAGCTGGGCGATGCCGAGGTCAGTCGCGAGCTCAAGGCTCGCGAAGAGACTCAGGAGGTCAAGAGCTTCGTATTCGGCGGCAAGCGCCAGCTCGGCGACTGGGGACTCAGCGCCCAGGCCGGCTACAGCAAGGCCGGCGAGGACAGCCCCGGCGGCATCGGTAATGCCGCCTTCGAAGGCAATGATGACTTCAGCAATATCGGCTACGACAGCACACGCAAGCCGCGGCTGCGCGCCGGGCAAGACTATTACGACCCGAACAACTTCACCCTGACCGAGGTGGAATGGGAAAAGCAGCGCACCACCGATACTGAGAAGAACATCAAACTCGACCTGACCCGTGACTTTCAGCTGAGCGGCCTGCCCTCGCAGCTGGCCTTTGGCAGCAAGCTCAGCCGCCGGGAAAAGAACAACGACCTGGATGTCTGGGTCTACGAGGACTTCGACGAACTGGGTTTCAGCGACGATCAACTGAATCTATCGCGCTTCAGCCGCAGCACCGCCGACTACGGCCTGGGCCGCTTCGGGCCGCGAATTTCCGATCGTGCAGTGAAAGACCTGGTCAGCGGCCTGGATCGGGCCGACTTCTACGATGAAGAAGAGTCGCGCATCAACGACTTCACCATCGAGGAGGACATCAATGCCGCCTATGTGATGAATACCCTGGATATCGACGACCTGCGCATCATCGCCGGCCTGCGTTACGAAGGCACACGCATGAAGGCCCGGGGCACCGGACTGGACCAGGGCGAGTTCGTCGCCAATAACACCAGCAAGAAATATGACCACTGGCTGCCGGGCCTGCACGCCATCTATCAGCTCAACGACAAGACCCAAGTCCGCGCCGCCTGGACCAACAGCGTAGTGCGTCCGACCTTCGGCCAGCTGTTCCCCGGCTTCGTACTGGATGACGACGAGGCGGAGTTCGGCAACCCCGATCTCAAGCCGCTGGAGTCAACCAACTTCGATCTCGGCATCGAGCACTACATGGGTCGTGCCGGTGCGGTATCTGCCTTCGTGTTCTACAAGGATATCGACAACTTCATCTATACCGCCGACATCGCCGGCACAGGTGAATACACAGGCTTCAGCGAAGCCATCACCTCAGTCAACGGTGACAGCGCCAAGGTCTACGGTCTGGAGCTGGCCTACTCGCAGAAGTTCGGCTGGCTGCCCGCCCCATGGAACGGGCTGCTGGTCAACGCCAACACCACCTTCACCCGATCCGACGCCGATATCGAACAGTTCGACCCGGATCTGGGCGCCATGCGCAGCCGCAGCATCCGCCTGCCCGGCCAGTCCGACATCACCGGCAACCTGACCCTGGGCTGGGAGAACGACCAGCTCAGCCTGCGCCTGTCGGCCAACTACAAGTCCGACTACCTGGACGAAGTGGGCGACGTGCTGGACGCCCGTTACGACTACAAGGTGGATGACCAGCTATTCGTCGACTTCAGCGCCAGCTACTTCCTGCGCGACAACCTGCAACTGTTCTTCGAGGCGCAGAACCTGACCGACGAATCCTATTACGTCTACACCGGCAAACGCCGCTACAACGCCCAGTACGAGGAATACGGGCCCAGCTACAAGATCGGCCTGACCCTGACCCACTTCTGAGTGACCGGTGCGGCGGGCCAGTGCCTGCCGCGCCTCCGCTTCCCTGCAGCAAGGATTATCCCATGCCACCCCGTTTTCATTTGACCACACTGGCCGCGCTGGCCCTGTCCGGTCTGCTCAGCGCCTGCTCCGGCGCAGACGACAGCGCAACCGCTGCTATCACCTCCCCGCCTCCGGTCAGCAAACCACAGCCGGCCAGCGCTGGCACCCTGCACAACTGGACCCCCGCCCACGCCCAGCGCGCCGAATCCTGGCTGCTGCTGGATAACGGCCAGCGGCTGGCCGCCGACGCCGACGGCCTGTGGCTGCTGGATCAGCACGGCGAGCAGCTGGCACAGCACTCAGGCAACTTCAGCACCCTGGATGCAAGGGTCCAGGATGGGCAACTGCTGATCGCCACCACCGAGACCGCACGCCAACAGCCGACCCTGCTGCAAGCCGATGCCGGCAGCCTGACCGCACACCACAAACTGGTACTGCCGAGCAGCGCATACCGTGTCGAGAACCTGTGCCTGTACCGCGATGACGCCCACAACCTGCATCTGTTTGTCATCGGTGAGGAAGGCAAGGGTGATCAGTGGCTGGTCGGCAGCGCTAGTCAACTGCTGAATCAGCCAGCCCATATACGCAGCCTCGGCCTGCCGCCGGAAGCCGAGCATTGTGCGGTAGATGAGCTGCAGCACCTGCTCTACGTCAACGAGGAAAGCGTCGGCATCTGGGCCTACGGCGCCCACCCCGAGGCGGAACTGGGTCGCCAGCCGGTGGACATGCTGGCTCCCTTCGGCGGCCTGCAGGAGTTGGTCGCCGGTCTGGCTGTGGTACCCGGCGGCCTGCTGGCGCTGGATGCCGAGGCACGCCGACTGCACAGCTACCGGCTGACCGAGGATGGCTGGCAGGCGCTGGAGCCGGTGGAGCTGAACGGCAGCGTCGAGCCGGAGCGGCTGACCGCACGGCTCAGCGACGGCCATGCCGAGCTGCTGATCCTCGATGGGGACGACGGCCAGCTGTACCAGAGTCGACTCGATTGGCCCTATCCGGCGCCGCGCAACAGCGAGCCGCTGCCAGTAGTCCAGCCACTGGTGCAGACCGAACCGGTACCCAGTGTCGGTGATGCCGCCGACGATCCGGCCATCTGGCTGCACCCCAGCGACCCTGCCCGTTCCCGAGTGCTGGGCACAGACAAGCGCAACGGTCTGGCGGTATACGACCTGCAGGGCCGACAGTTGCAGTACCTGCGTGTCGGTCGCCTGAACAACGTCGATGTACGCAGCGGCTTCCAGCTCGGCGAGCAGCAGCTTGACCTGGCCGTGGCCAGCAACCGCGACCATAACAGCCTGCACCTGTTTGCCATCGACCCGACCGGGGGCGAGCTGCGTGAGCTGGGCCAGATCGCCACGCCGCTGGCAGACATCTACGGCCTGTGCATGGCCCGGGCGGCAGACGGACGCCTCTACGCCATCGCCAACGACAAGGATGGCCGCTTCCTGCAGTACCGGCTGGACGGCCACAGCGGCGAAATAAACGGCGAACTGGTACGCGAGTTCTCCGTCGCCAGCCAGCCCGAGGGCTGCGTGGTGGATGACCAGCGCCAGCGGCTGTTCATCGGCGAAGAGGGCGAAGCGGTCTGGGCACTGGATGCCGGCGAGGATGCCAGCACCGAGATGACCCGGGTGATAAGCGTCGGCGGTCCGGTCGAGGCGGATATCGAAGGCCTGGCTCTCTACCAGCACCCGGATCGCCCCTACCTGGTGATTTCCAGCCAGGGCAACGACAGCTATGTGGTCACCGACGCCGAACCACCCTTCACCCTGCGCGGCAGCTTCCGCATCGGCCTGAATGCCGAGCTGGGCATCGACGGGGTATCGGAAACCGACGGGCTGGAAGTCAGCTCGGCCAACCTCGGCGGCCCCTGGAGCGCCGGTATGCTGATGGTGCAGGACGGCCGCAAGCGCATGCCCGAAGGCAACCAGAACTACAAATACGTGCCCTGGCAAGCCATTGCCGATGCCCTGCAACTGGATTGAGGAAGCCAACCCATGGAAACCACTCACAACCTGTCCCCCTGGTCGCTGATTGCCGAAGCCAGCCTGCTGGTGCAACTGGTGATGTTGACCCTGGTACTCGCGTCGCTGATCTCCTGGTTCCTGATCATCCAGCGCAGCAGCCTGATGGGTGCGGCCAGGCGTTCGCTGACCGACTTCCAGCAGCGCTTCCGCTCGAAGGACACCGACCTCGCGCAGCTCTACCAACAGCAACAGGCCGACGGCTCCGGCATCGAAGGCATCTTCCACGCCGGCTATCAGGAGTTCGCTCACCTGCAGCAGCAGAACAGTGAACCGGACGCGGTAATGGAAGGCGTACAGATGGCCATGCGCGTGGCCATTGCCGAGGAAGAGGAACGCCTGGAAAAAAATCTGCCGTTCCTCGCCACGGTCGGCTCGGTGAGCCCCTATATCGGCCTGTTCGGTACCGTGTGGGGCATCATGAACTCCTTTATCGGCCTGTCGCAGACTGAGCAGGCGACCCTGGCAGCGGTCGCGCCGGGGATTGCCGAGGCGCTGATCGCCACCGCCATCGGCCTGTTCGCGGCGATTCCTGCAGTGATCGCCTACAACCGCTTCGCCGCGCGCAGTGCAGGGCTGATCAACCGCTATTACAGCTTCGCCGAGGAGTTCTCGACCATCCTCCACCGGCGCCTGCACAACCGGGCGGGGCACTGAGTCATGCGCCCGCATCGCCGCAAGGCCTCGCTCAACTCGGAAATGAACGTGGTGCCCTATATCGACGTGATGCTGGTGCTGCTGGTGATCTTCATGGTCACCGCACCGATGCTCACCCAGGGCGTGCAGATCGAGCTGCCCAAGGTCGCCAGCGAGACGCTGGCCAATGACGACCCGCTCAATATTGTCACCCTGTCGATAGATGATGGCGGTTACTACCACTGGAATGAAGGCGACACGGTGAACACCGAGGAGTACACCGACAGCGCCGACTCGCTGGAGGATATGCGCCAGCGCATCGGTGCCCTGGTCGCCGCCCGACCCGAGACCCAGGTATTCATCCGGGCCGACCGCCATGCCGATTACGGCGCGGTGATCGAAGGCATGGCCGCCCTGCAACAGGGCGGCATCACCCGGCTGAGCCTGATTACCGAGGCGCCCTGACGCATGAACGAGTTGATCACACCACGCCGGCACCACCGCAGCGAAAGCTGGCTGCTGCCCGCCGCAGCCACCCTGCTGCTGCACGGCGGGGCCTTCTGGATGCTCTACAGCAGTTGGTCACCCGAGCCGCCAGCCAGCGCACCGCCGTCGGTGATGGTCATGCAGCTGGTCAGCCTGCCCAGCCCAGTACCAGAACCCCTGGCGCCTGCACCCGAACCGCCGCCCGAACCGGTGGTGGAAGCCGAACCACCAGCGCCGGTGGAGCCGCAGGTGGATCAGGCCGAGATCGCCCGCAAGCGACTGGAAGAGCAGCACGAACGCGAGCGTCTGGAACAGCAACGCCTGGCCGAACAGCAGCGCCAGCAGGAACAGGAAAGACAGCGGCAGCAGGAGCAGGCCCGCCAGGAGCAGCAGCAACGCGAAGTGGCCGAGCGGCATGCCCTGGAACAGCAGCGCCTGGCCGCCGAGGCCGAAGCCCGGGCGCTGGCCGACGCCGAGACGGCACGGCGCGCTGCCGAAGCCGCCGCCATTGCCCAGTACCAGCCGATCAGCAAGCAGCCACCGGCCTACCCCCGGCGGGCACTGGATCGCGGGCTGGAAGGCGACTGCACGGTGAGCTACACGGTCACCCGGGACGGCCGCGTCGCTGATCCGCAGGTGGTCGATGGCGCCTGTGACGACCCGCTGTTCGAGCGCCCGTCACTGGCCGCAGCCAAATCCTTCCGCTACCAGCCGCGCACCGTCAACGGCCAGCGCGTCGCGGTATCCGACGTGCGCAACACCTTCCGCTACCGCATTCAATGACGAGCAGACCATGAGACAGCGACACCAGCACTACCACGACGACCTGCAGGCGGTGGACGACCGTATACTCAACCCGAGTCAGGCCGCCGATCTGGACAGCATCATCAACCGCAGCCGCCGCCAGGTACTCAAGGGCGGGCTGGCCCTGGCCGCCTTCGGCCTGTTCGGTGGCAGCCTGACGGCCTGCCAGCGCATCCCCGCCGGGGCGACCGCAGCAAGCGGCCCGCTGCTGGGTTTTACCGGCGTGGCCGCGCAGACCGGCGCCGACTTCGACCGTGTACTGGTCGCCCCCGGCTACCGCGCCGAGGCCTTCTTCAGCTGGGGCGATGCGGTACTGGACAACGCGCCCGTCTGGCTGGATGACGCCTCCCAGGACTGGCAGGCACAACTGCTGCAGGCCGGCGACAACCACGATGGTATGCACTTCTTCCCCTTTGAAGATGCGCCCAACGAACACGGCCTGCTGGTAATCAACCACGAATACATCAACCCGACCCTGCATACGGACGGCTTCAGCTACACCGACCTGGCCGATGGCCGTCGCCAGCGCCTGCTGGATCAGGTACGCAAGGAACAGGCTGCCCACGGGGTCAGCGTGCTGGAGATCCGCCGCCATGCCGACGGCCAGTGGCAGCGGGTATCGGGCTCACGCTACCACAGACGCATCAGCGCGCTGACGCCCATGAGCATCAGCGGCCCGTTGCGTGGTGATGAGCGCATGCGCACCGCCAGCGACCCGACGGGTACTGCGGTATTGGGCACCCTGAACAACTGCTCCATGGGCGTCACCCCCTGGGGCACCTACCTGACCTGCGAAGAGAACTTTCACAACTACTTCGTCAACCGCAACGCCGCCGATCACGCCAGCCGACCGACCCACCAACGCTACGGCATCGGCCAGGGCCAACGCAGCGCCTACTACGCCTGGGAGTCGGTCGACGCTCGGTTTGACGCCACCCCGGATGAGCAACAGCCGCACCAGGGCCACGTCAACGAACCGCACCGCTTCGGCTGGGTGGTGGAAATCGACCCCTTCGACCCGGACAGCACACCGATCAAGCGCACCGCCATGGGCCGCCTGAGCCGGGAGTGTTCCGTGGTATCGCTGGGCGATGACGGACGCATGGCGGTCTACTCCGGCGACGATGCCCGGGGTGAATACGTCTGGAAGTTCGTCCCCGCTGGCCGCCATGACCCGGCCAACCCCGCCGCCAGCCGCGATCTGCTGGACAGCGGCACCCTGTACGCCGCGCGCTTTGACGAAGGCGGTCGCGGTCAGTGGCTGCCGCTGATCTGGGGCGAGCAGGGTCTGACCGCCGCCAACGGCTTTGCCGACCAGCAGGCAGTATTGCTGAACGCCAGGGGCGCCGCCGATATCCTTGGTGCCACGCCCATGGACCGCCCGGAATGGGTCGCAGTACACCCGGTCAGCCGTGAGGTGTATGTCACCCTGACCAACAACCACGAGCGCGGCGAGCGCTTTGCCGTAGATGCTGCCAACCCGCGTCCAAACAACCAGCACGGGCAGATCCTGCGCTGGCGTGAAGACCACGCCGACCCGACCACCACCGCCTTCGAGTGGGACCTGTTCCTGCTCGCCGGCGACCAGTCCGGCGCCACCGACGCCGAGGGCCAGCCGCTGCCGGACAACCTGATCGGCAATATCCAGGGCGACATCTTCTCCTCCCCGGACGGGCTGGCGTTTGATGGTGATGGTCGCCTGTGGATACAGACCGACTCGGACGAAAAGGCCATGCATACGGTGAACACTGGCTGCAACCAACTGCTGTGTGCCGATCCGCAGAGCCGCGAGGTACGGCGCTTTCTGGTCGGCCCCCGGGGCGCGGAAATCACCGGCATCACCTGGACCCCGGACTACCGCACCCTGTGGGTCAACATCCAGCACCCCAAGATCAGCTACCCCGCCAGCGACGGCCACAGCCGCCCACGCTCCACCACCGTGGTGATCACGCATGAGGATGGCAGGGTGATAGGCAGCTGACACCATGGAGGGCCGATGGCGACCCTGCCAGGTTCCATCCCGGCCAACGGCGTATCAGACACCTCCGATGGTCGAGGTGGAACTCGACCTTCCAGACAATCAACCTCAACTACAAGGATCAATCATGAAACTGCGAACCCTGCTGTCCACCTGCCTGCTGCTCGGCAGCATCATTGCCCCGCCGCTGGCCAGCGCCGCCGAGCCGGTGCTGCGCTTTGCCGTGCTCGGTGATGCCGAGCCCAAGCCAAAAGCGGAGTTCCCCGGCCTGGCCGCTGCGGTCGGTCACGTCAATCACCTGACCGACATCCTCGATCTGGACTTCGTGATCGGCGTCGGCGATATCGCCCACAAGGGCACCGAGCTGCAATACCAGGCCGTCACCCCAGTACTGCAACGCCTGACCCTGCCCTTCTACCCGATCATGGGCAACGAGGAACATGGCTCCAGCGTGGAGCGCTACATGGAATATGCCCAGCGCTGGAACGAAGGCAAGGCCGAGATCCCCGGCCCCCGCTATGTGCTGGAGTTCGAGCAACTCGCATTGGTCATGGCTTCACCGGATGAAGGCCGAGACTTTCATGATGAGGGCGTCGCCTGGGTCAGGCAGCAGATCAGACAGCTGCATCCCAAGCCGGTACTGCTGGTAGTGCATGGTGCCCCTGCCGGTACCTTCCCCGAGAGCCCGGACAAGGGTATCCAGCATCCCGGCTTTGCCGAGATCAGCAATCAGCCCAATCTGGTGGCGATGATCTCCGGCGACCTGCACATGGATATGGACCTGACCGCGCACTCGAAGCAGATCGACGGCGTGCACCATTTGCACATGCCCGCACTGGAGCGCACCAAGATTCCCGACGAAAGCCGGCATGTCCCGATGTTCCGGGTGGTGACCGTGCTGGATGATGATCAGGTGGTGGTGGATACCTACCAGGTTGGGCTGGATGGACCGCTGGAGCGGCATGCTTATCGGTTCAGCCTGCAACGCTGATCAGACGCCGGGGCTACCCCGGCCTGCGGTATCCTGGCCGAGAGATCAAGATGGAACTCAACCCGTCGGCCAGGACATTCGGCTTAGCCTTCGCGGCGCGCCACCGCCCCCTTCAGATACTCCCCAACCACCGCCAATTCATCCCCCCGCCAATGCATCACGATGGACTCGGGGCCATAGCTCTGTTCGTCGTGGATCACCAGCTCCAACAGGTCGCCCCACAGCAGGGCGTTGTGCAGTTCGGCGGGTTGGTCGTTGATCCAGAGTTCGCCCTTGAGCTGCTGGTAACGCTGCTCCAGCTCGACCCGGTAGCGGGTGCCGTCGGCGCTCTGCCAGTGCCAGTGGCCAGCGACCGGGGCGGGTACTATCCACAGGAACAGCGCATCGCTTCTGAACGAGCGCTTGCGGTCGGGCTTCCAGTCGCCCATGTCGAAGGCATGGGAGACGATGCGGGTGCCGGGGCGCAGTTCGCTGAGCAGGCGTGGACGCAGCTCCAGGTTGACGGTGTGCAGCAGGTACATGGTCACCACGCTGGCTGGGGCGAAGTCGACCTCGAACAGGTCGTCCTGGATGAAACAAACCTGCTGCCCCACCCCCATCTGCGCCGCATAGGCCTGGGCCAGGGCGACCCGCCCGGCATCGATTTCCACGCCTACCGCCCGGGCGCCGTGGTCCAGGGCGGCGGCCACGGGGATGCGGCCGTCGCCGGAACCGAGGTCGTAGAGCACGTCGTCGGCATCCACATCGGCCATCTCCAGCATCGCCTTGACGATATTCTCGTGGGTCGGGACAAAGGGTACGTCGAGATTCATGCCCAGCTCATCGAGCTGATCATCTATGGATAATTCGCTGAACAAAGTCCACTCCTGCTACCGGTCATGCCTGTCAGCATGCCTGATCGGCCGGCGCAAAGCGATTCCGTCCATCGCAGGCCGCACCGCCCCGGCGCGATGCGGCCTGCCGAGGGACATGGAGGGCCGTCTCTGTGCCCGCTGACAGCTGGCGTAGCGCAGGGGCGCTACACCCCCAGGGGGCCGGAGCGGTGATCGGCACACCACTATTTCCGTGCCCGCCGCCTCTCCCACAACATCGGGTTGTCGAGCCCCTCGGGCCGCGATCGGACCGGGTCGCGCTCGACTCGACGACGCAGTGGCTCGCTGACAGCCGGCGTAGCGCAGGGGCGCTATACCCCCAGGAGGGCCGGCACGCCCCTGCTCCGGTTCCCGCCGCCACTGCCACTCAGCGGGCAATGATCAGCGGATGACCCCGTTCCGGGTGGCGTTGCACCAGCACGTCGATGCCGAACACTCGCTGCAGTGCGGCCGGTTGCAGGACCTGTTCGGGGCTGCCGCTGGCCTGTACGCCGCCGTCGCCGAGCAGCAACAGCTGGTCGCAGTAGCGCGCTGCCAGATTCAGGTCGTGCAGGATGACCAGCACACTGGCGCCATGGTCGGCGAAGCGGCGCACGGCGTCCAGCACGCTGAGTTGGTGCAGCGGGTCGAGCATCGAGGTCGGCTCGTCGAGCAGCAGCACCTGGCCATCAGCACCCGGCCAGAGTTGCGCCAACACCCGCGCCAGGTGCACGCGCTGGCGTTCGCCGCCGGACAGCTGCAGGTAGTTGCGCCCGGCCAGGTGGCTGGCGTCCACCGCCTGCAGTACCTGGTCGACAATCTGCTGGTCCAGCGCCAGGCCGGTGTCGTGGGGCATGCGGCCCATGCGCACCACCTGCTCAACCTGGAAGCCGAAGCCGAGGCTGGAGGTCTGCGGCAGCACCGCCAGCCGCTGCGCACGCTGGCGGCCCGGCCAATCCTGCAGTAGCTGGCCATCCAGCAGCACGCTGCCGGCATCGGCGCGCAGCTCGCCACTGAGCAGGCCCAGCAGGCTGCTCTTGCCGGCGCCATTGGGGCCGAGCACACCCAGTACCTGACCCGGGCGCAGCCCCAGGCTCACTCCGCGCAGCACGCTGCGCCCGCCGCGGCTCACGCCCAGTCCATCGGCCTGCATCATCAGTGGCGGCTCCGTATCAGCAGGTAGAGAAAGAACGGCGCGCCGATCAGCGCGGTGACTATCCCGGTCGGCATTTCCGCCGGTGCCACCAACAGCCGTGCCGCCAGGTCGGCGAACAGCAGCAGGGCGCCCCCGGCCAGGGCCGAGGCCGGCAGCAACAGGCGATGATCGGGGCCGACCAGCAGGCGCATCAGGTGCGGCACCACCAACCCGACGAAGCCGATCAGCCCGGCCGCGGCCACTGCCGCACCGACGCCCAGGGCAGTACACAGGATCAGCTCGCGCTTGACCTGTTCGATATCGAAGCCCAGGTGCCGCGCCTCGGACTCGCCCAGCAGCAGGGCATTGAGCGCATCGGCGCGGCGCGGCAACCACAGTGCCACGCCCAGCGCCACCAGCAGCAGCGGCCACAGCCGCGCATAACTGGCGCCATTCAGGCTGCCGAGGTTCCAGAAGGTCAGCGCGCGCAGGGTGGCGTCATCGGCCAGGTAGGTCATCAGGCCGATCACCGCGCCAGCCAAGGCGGTCAGCGCCACCCCGGCCAGCAGCATGGTCGCCACCTGGGTCTGGCCGTCGCGCCGGCCGAGCCGGTAGACCAGCCCGGTGACCAGCAGCCCGCCGGCGAATGCCGCAGCCGACAGTACATAGGGCTCGATGGCCGGCGGCAGCGTCATCCAGCGCGACATACCGACGATCACCAACGCCGCGCCCAGTGCCGCACCACTGGCCACGCCGATCAGCCCGGGGTCGGCCAGCGGGTTGCGAAACAGCCCCTGCATGGCCACCCCGGTGAGTGCCAGTACCGCGCCGACCATCAACCCCAGCAGGGTGCGCGGCAGACGGATCTGGCCGACGATCAGCTCGGCCTGGGGCGATGCCGGTGCGCCCAGCCCACTGAGGCCGAACAGCGCATGCAGCGTGTCGGTCAGCGGCAGGCTCACCGGGCCCAGTGCCAGCGACAGCCAGATGGACAGCAGCAACAACCCCGCCAGCGCCGCGAACAGCCAGCGCGCTACCTGCGATGGCATCATCGGCGGGCGTCGGCGCTGAGGGGTTGCAGGTCCGGGTAGAAGGTCCGTGCCAGCTGCTCCAGGGTCGCCGGCAGGCGCGGCCCCAGGCCACCGGTCAGCAGGGTCGGATCGAGGCTCAGCAAATGGCCCTCACGCACCACCCGGCTGCTGGCCAGCGCCGGATTCTGCGCCAGCAGCGCCTGCTGCATCTCGGCGCCGCGCAGCTGGCGATCGGTCACCACCAGCCAGTCGGCATCCAGCGCCGCCAAGGCTTCGCTGGACAGCGTCTTGTAACCCTCATGCTGCGCCAGGTTGCGCGCGCCGGCGCGCTGCAGCAGCCATTCGGCCACGGTGCCGCGCCCGGCCACCAGCGGGTTGCTGCCGCCCTGGCCGATCAGCAGCAGTACGCCCGGCGCCTCGACGGGCAGCGCGGCGATCTGCCGTTGCAACTCATCCAGCCGCTGGCGGAAGTCATCAGCTGCGGCCTGCGCCCGCTGCGGCTCGCCGAGCAACACGCCCAGGCGCTGCAGGTTATCTTCCAGCGCCGCCAGGTCGCTGGTGGCGGACAGCTGTTCGATGCGTACCCCGGCGCTGCGTAGTTGGTCGAGAACCGGCGGCGGGCCCATTTCCTCGGTGCCCAGCAGCAAGTCCGGGGTCAGCGTCAATACACCCTCGGCGGACAGCTGGCGTTGATAGCCGACGCTGGGCAAGGCCTGCAACGATGCCGGGTGCTGGCTGGTGGTATCCACCCCCACCAATCGCGGCTCACCACCCAGCTCGACCACCCACTCGGTAGCCGCGCCACCGGCGCTGACCCAGCGCTGCGGCAACGGCTCGGCCAGGGCATTCAGACTCAGCAGCAAGCCGGCACACAGGCCGGCAAGGGTATATTCAAGACGCATCGGTGGCGGACTCCTGTGCTGGGGTGCCTTCGGCCAATGCGCGCCAGGCGGCCAGTTCCGACTGACCGGGCTTGCGCAGGCCGAACATCTGCAGGATCAGCTCGCCATCGGCATCGAATGCCTCCCAGCTGGTGATCAGGCCATCGACACTGGGCTTGCGTACGCGCCACAGCTGCGCCACCGCCGGCATGTCCAGGTGCAGGTTGAAGTCGGCATCCAGCACGTTGAACCAGTCACCGGCCCAGCGCAGCGTCTGGATCGGGCCACCATGAATCTGGATGCAGTGCCGGTTGCCGACGAACAGCATCACCGGCAGTTGCTGCGCCGCCGCCTCGCCCATCATCTGCGGCAAGGCCTGCGGGTCCAGCGGCTCGGCCCACTGCCGACCGGCCAGGCGCAGCGCCTGCTGCCGGCCAACCTGGTACCTGCCGAGCAGCGCATGGAAGTGGTGCACATCCTTGAGCTGCGCCCAGCCCTGGCGCAGCCCCTCAACATCCACTGCGCTGTCGGCCCGCTCGGCGGCGCGGGCCGGCAGTGGCAGCAGGTCCTCCGGCGGCAGTTGGGTCGGCTCGGCAAAGCGCGCCAGCAGACGGCCCCAGGCGTCCAGGTCGCTGTCAGCGGTGAGGAATACCTTGTGTACCGCCACGCCATGCTGGTCGAACACCTGCAGGCTGCGCTGCATGCCGTGGGCGGTTTCCTGCTCGACGGCGAACAGGCTGTGCCAGCCGCCCAGGAACAGCCGCAGATCGATATCCGCCGACAGCACCAGGCCCATCTTGCCATTACCGGCCAGGGTCACTTCGCGGTAGATGCCCTTGCGTTCATGCACACAGGATTCGTTGCGGGTCAGCGCCATGATCCGGCCCAGGCTCTCCAGCGCCGGCAGCAGCTCGCGCCAGTCGGGACGCAGACGCAGGGTATCGATGCCCAGGCGACTGGCGATCAGCTCGGCTTCACTCACTGCCAGTTGCCTGGCCGCCTCGCGGGCACGCAGCCGGGGCTGCTGCTGCAGCAGTTGCTGCCAGGCGCTGAACAGATTGTTCTGATGAGGTGGAATGCAGGGGGCCAGGTTCATGACGAAGGTCCTGTTGGAATGCCGGAAAGAACGACATTGAGAACCATTTGCATTTGAAAGTCAACTTGCCCATGCTTGCTTCGCCGCCAGGCGGCATCCGACCAGTCATATTTAATATCGGACTAATTTAGAATATCCTAATGTAAATCATAGCCGACTCCGGATATCCGCATGACTGACACGCAACCCACGACCGCAATGGAAAGACGCAACACGCCCGTATTGATGGCGGCCCAGGCCCTTGGCGGAGCCTCGCCACCGATCATCATCTCCCTCGGTGGGCTGGTCGGCCAGCAGCTGTCCGAAGCGCCGGAGCTGGCCACCCTGCCGGTCAGCCTGTTCAACCTCGGCCTGGCGCTGTCGACCATCCCCGCCGGCATGCTGATCCGCCGCCTCGGCCACCGCGCCGCCTATACCCTGGGCGCGCTGCTCGGTTGCCTGGCCGGGCTGGTGGCGGCGCTGGGCATCTTCCAGGGCAATTTCGCGCTGTTCTGTACCGGCACAGCGGTGGCCGGGTTCTATGCCGCCTGCGTGCAGAGCTACCGCTTCGCCGCCAGCGACACCGCCGCCCCCAGCCACCGCGCCCAGGCGATATCGCGGATCATGATCGGCGGGCTGGTCGCCGCCATCATCGGTCCCCAGGTGGTGATCTGGACCCGCGATGCCTTCGCCAGCGCGCCCTTTGCCGGCAGTTTCCTCGGCCAGGCGGCCCTGGCCCTGCTGGCATTGCCACTGTTCCTGATGCTGCGCAATCCGCCGCGCCAAGTAGCAGTTGCCGGCGATACCGGACGCGACCTGTGGAGCATCGCCCGCACCCCGCAGTTCATCGTCGCCGCGGCAGCCGGGGTGGTGTCCTACGGCCTGATGGCCTTCATCATGACCGCCGCGCCCATGGCCATGGTCGGCCATGGCTTCCATGCCGGCGAAGCCGCACTGGGTATCCAGTGGCATATCCTGGCGATGTTCGGCCCGAGCTTCGTCACCGGGCGGCTGATCGCCCGCTTCGGCAAGATCCGCATCACCGGGCTGGGCCTGGTGCTGATCGCAGCTTCCGGACTGGTCGCGGTGGCCGGCCAGCAACTGACGCACTTCTGGGGTTCGCTGATCCTGCTCGGGGTCGGCTGGAACTTCGGCTTCATCGGCGCCACCGCCCTGCTCACCGACGCCTATGCACCGGCGGAACGCTCCAAGACCCAGTCGCTGAACGACTTCCTGGTATTCGGCACCGTCGCCCTGGCCTCCTTCGGCTCGGGCGGGCTGCTGACCAGTTCCGGCTGGAACACCATCAACTGGCTGATGCTGCCGGTGGTGGCCGCGGTGCTGCTGTTGCTGGCCTGGCTGAGCCGGGTGCAGAGCAATGGCGCTACCGGTCTGGCAGAGGGTACCTAGCCGCCCAGTCGTGTTCGGGGTGTAGCGCGCCGGCGGTGTGGGTGCCGTGCAAGCGCTGTCGTCGCGCGGGTGCGCGACAACCCGGTAATGCAACCTGCATCATCTATCGCATCCTTTCTTAATGCTCCCTTAATCTTGCCGGACAGATCATGGCGGATTGCGATATCCCGCCATATCGCTCTACATCCCCTCTTCTCTTCAGTGCGGCCCCGACCAAGCCCGCGGTCCCGGCAGCGCTTCAGGAGTCTGTTGCATGAGTAAACGACACACCGGGCTGGCAGCGCTGGGCGCCTGCCTGTTGGCCTGCAGTATCGGCCTGTCCGCCGAACCGATCGGCGATCCCGCACAGGGCCAGGCAGCAGCGGCGATATGCGCCAGCTGCCACCAGGCCGACGGCAGCGGCATGAACATTCCCGGCGCCGAGTCCTGGCCACGCCTTGCCGGCCTGGATGCCAGCTACCTGGCCAAGCAGATCCGCGACTTCAAGTCGGGCCAGCGCAGCAGCCCGACCATGCAGGCATTCGCGCAGATGCTCAGCGATGAGCAGATCCCCCATGTGGCTGCCTGGTTCGCCAGTCTCCCGGCACCCAGCCTGCCATCGGCTGAAGCCCATGCACCCGCGTTGCTGGAGCGTGGCCGACAGCTCGCTACCGAAGGCGACTGGGACAATTACCTGGTGCCCTGCTCCAGCTGCCATGGCCCGGACAACCTGGGCGCCGGCGCGGTGTTTCCGGCGATCGCCGGCCAGCACCCGGCCTATATCCGCGACCAGTTGCTGAACTGGCAGAAGGGTGGCCGCCAGAACGATCCGCAACAGCTGATGGCTACGGTCGCTGCACGCATGAGTGCAGACGATATCCAGGCCGTTGCCGCCTGGCTGTCGACCCAGCCGGGCGCCATCGAACAGAAACCGGAATAGGAGGTCCGCATGTTTGATTTCCGCCTACCCACGCCCCGCGTGCGGCATGCGCTGCTGGCGGTGCTGGCCTCGCTGCTGGCCAGCCAGGTATCACTGGCCCAGGCCGAGTTGTCCGAGGAATCGGCCCGCATCCTCGCCAGCATGGCGCCCGGCGCTCCGGCGCCGAGCGCCGGCGAGCTGGTGCACATTCCGCCAACGCTGGAGGATCTGGAGGCTTCGTCACTGCATCCGGAACTGAAAAGGGTCATCCGGCGCGGTCACGATATCTTCACCAACACCCAGCAGTACCGCGGCAAGTACGTATACAACGAGCTGAACTGCGACAGCTGCCACCTGGGTGCCGGCCGCCTGCCGTTCTCCGGGCCGGTGTGGCCGGCCGCGGTCACCCTGCCGGATTACCGGCCCAAGAACGACCACGTCAACAACCTCGAGGAACGCATCGCCGGCTGCTTCTCCTATTCGATGAACGGCCAGCCGCCTGCCTACGGCAGTGATGAGATGCTGGCGCTGTCCAACTATATCCAGTGGCTGGCCAGGGGTGTGCCCATGTACCCTGATGCCAAGCTGTACGGGCGCGGCTACCCGCGGCTGGCCGAGGCCGCCGAGCAGCCGGATTATCAGCGTGGCGAGCAGGTCTACCAGAACCAGTGTTCGGTCTGCCACGGCAAGGATGGCGCGGGCCTGGCCACCCGTGGCGAAATGGTGTTCCCGCCGCTGTGGGGCGACGGCTCGTACAACTGGGGCGCCGGGATCAGCCGCGTGTTCACTCTGGCCTCCTTCGTCAAGCACAACATGCCGCTGGGCCAGCCCAATACCCTCAGCGACCAGCAGGCGTGGGACGTGGCCTACTATGTCGATGCCCAGGAACGCCCGCAGGACCCGCGGTACACCGGTGATGTCGAGCAAACCCGTGAACGCTATGGCGACACCTTCCACAAGCACAGCCTGTACGGTCTCGAGGTGCAGGGACGGCGGCTGGGTGACCACGACAATGTCGGCGAGAAGGATTTTCTCAAGCCGGAGGCGCTGCGCTCGCGCTCGTTCGACTGACGGCGATCCGGGCTCACGGCGGTAGAATACCGGGCGCTTTCCAGACCCCAGGTGACAACGATGCATGTACTGCTGATCGAGGACAACGCGCTGGTGGCCAGCGGCATCTGCGCCGGCCTGCAGCTGCATGGCTACTCGGTAACCACGGTGCATAGCGCCGGCTCCGCCGATGGCGTGCTGCGTTCCAGCCATGTGGACCTGGCGATCCTCGACCTGGGCCTGCCCGACGAGGATGGCCTGACCCTGCTGCGCCGCTGGCGCGCCGCCGGGCGCGACCTGCCGATCCTGGTGCTCACCGCCCGCGATGCCGTGGCCCACCGCATCCAGGGCCTGCAGGACGGCGCCGACGACTACCTGACCAAGCCCTTCGACCTGAACGAGCTGTGTGCACGGCTGCAGGCACTGTTGCGCCGTGCCGGTGGTCGCGCGGTACGGGAGATGGTCTGGCGCGACGTGCGCATCCTGCCGGAGCAGGGCCAGGTCTGGTGCGCGGGCACGCCGGTGCAGCTGTCACGCCGCGAACTGGCGCTGCTGCAGGTGTTCTGCCAATACCCGCGGCAGATTCTCAGCAATGCTCAGCTCGAGGACAGCCTCTATGGCCTGGACACCAACGTCGAGAGCAACGCCCTGAGCGTGCATATCCACCATCTGCGCCGCAAGCTGGGCCAGGACATCATCGAAACCGTGCGTGGCCAGGGCTACCGGCTGGGTCCGGAGGAGCGCCCGGCATGACCCTGCGACTGCGGCTGCTGCTGGCCATCGGCATCTCCCTCAGCCTGTTGTGGAGCCTGGTGGCCGGCTGGCTGTTCCTGGATATGCGCCGGGAGTTGCAATCAGTGCTGGACAACCGTCTGCAGGCCTCGGCCAACATGGTCGCCGGGCTGATCGAACAGATGCCGGTCGATGCGCTGCATACCAACCGGAGTCAACCGCACCTCGACATCGCCACTCTGGACGGCCTGGCCTGCGAGGTCAGCATCATGCGTGGGCAGATATCCACGCACAGGCCTCTGGTACGCACGCAGGGCGGGCCGGATATGAGCGATACCCAGCCCGGCTTCGGCACCTACCAGCGCAACGGCAACCTGTGGCGTGTCTATGTGCTGGAACGGGGCGACCTGCGCATCGCCGTGGCGGACCGCAAGAACGTACGCGACAGCCTGCTGCAAGGGCTGGCGCTGTCCTTCGGGCTGCCCTTCGCCATCGCTCTGGTGGGCAGCCTGATACTGTCCTGGCAGGCCATCGGCAAGGGCCTGCAGCCCTTCGACCGCCTGCGCAGCCTGCTGGCCAGGCGTGACCCCGACGACCTGTCACCGCTGCCGGCGATCAGCGCACCGCCGGATCTGCGCCCGCTTATCGACACCATCCACGACCTGTTGCAGCGGGTGGCGGACGCCATCCTGCGCGAGCGGCAATTCACCGACGATGCTGCCCATGAGCTGCGCACCCCGCTGACCGCGGTGCGCACGCATCTGCAGGTGGCCCGGCTGGCACTCGCCAAGGGTGGCAGGCAGGCGTTGCTGAACAGCTCCCTGGCCTCGGCGGAACAGGGCACCGGCTATCTTCAGGAAACCCTCGACCAGTTGCTGCTGATCGCCCGCCTGGACAGCCAGCAGCCGACCGAGCCACCACTGGCCGAGGTGGCGGCAGCGGCCAGGCAGGCGCAGGCGGAACTGGCCGCCCTCGACCTGGATGCCGATAGGCGCATCCAGCTGACCCAACCGGCCGGTTCAGCGCTGACGGTGGCCGTACCGCCCTCGCTGCTGGTGGCCACCCTGCGCAACCTGCTGGACAACGCCCTGCGCTACTCCACCGCTGCGGTCGAGATCGATGTGGCGCAGCAGGATCAGCATGTGCGTATCCGCGTGCACGATCGCGGCCCCGGTATCCCCGAGCACCAGTTGGCCAGGGTCACCGAGCGGTTCTGGCGGGCTCGGCGCGATGACTTCGGCAGCGGCTTGGGGCTGTCCATCGTGCGCCTGATCGTCGAGCGGCACCAGGGCAGCCTGGCCCTGTACAACCGCAGTGGTGGGGGGCTGACCGTGGAGGTGCTGCTGCCCAGCGCGGCCAGCGCACAGCCGCCGCCGGCCTGACCTTTCACACCAGGCCGGTCGGCACCGGGTTCAGGCCTGCGGCATGTCCCGGTGCAACACCTTGGCCAGATGGCAATTGAGCTTGCCATCGCAACCCAGGCACATGCTGCGTGCGGCACACAATTCCCGGTCGCCCGGCTGCACGGTATGACCGGAGGTCAGCAGATAGCGGGCCAGCATAATCAGGCGTTTCATGATCCTGCTCCTATCAAGGGTGGTTGATCCAGCCTAAGCCCGCGCACTTGGCGCAACCTTGACCGATATCAAGCACCGCCTTATCACGACCAACGGCGCTCGAGCGCCAATCCCACACCCTTTGGCTGGACATTATGTCGCAGGCGGAAATGACCCAGGTCAAATTCAGCCCTGCCGGTTCTGCCCATAATCAAGCCATCAATCGACGGCTGGTTGGAGAACATCATGGCTGCGCCAGTGGCTTTACTGCGCCCCGGCACCCCGGCTACACGGGGCGCCGGCATGGCATGCGGCCGGCGCAGCATACTGGCGCTGCTGGGCTGCCTGATGCTGCTCAGCCCCGGCCTGCAGGCCGAGCCGGATGCCCTGCGCCAGCGCCAGCTGGACAACCTGCTGCTGCAGGACTGCGGTTCCTGCCACGGCCTGCGCATGACCGGCGGGCTGGGGCCGGCGCTGACCCGCCAGGCCCTGGCCGACATCCCCCGCGACAGCCTCATCGCCACCGTCACCCATGGCCGCCCCGGCACCGCCATGCCCGGCTGGAATGCCCTGCTCAATGAGCAGGATATCGCCTGGCTGGTCGACCAACTGCTGCAAGGATACCCCCGCCCATGAAATCCCCCGTACTGCCCCTGGCCCTCGCCGCGCTGCTGCTTGGCGGCTGTGTGCATTCACCGCAGCCGCTGCCCCTGCGCGGCACCGGCGACCTCGGCGTGGTGGTGGAGCGCGCCAGCGGCACCCTGCAACTGGTCGAGGCCAGCACCCGCACCAGCCTGGCACGCATTGATGGGCTGGGCGACCTGTCGCATGCCTCGGTGGTGTTCTCCCGGGACCAGCGCTACGCCTATGTATTCGGCCGCGACGGCGGACTGACCAAGGTCGACCTGCTGCGCCAGCGCATCGAGCGGCGGGTGATCCAGGCCGGCAACAGCATCGGTGGTGCCATCAGTAGCGATGGCTCGCTGATCGCCGTGGGCAACTACGAGCCCGGCGGGGTCAAGGTGTTCGACGCCACCACCCTGGAGCAGATCTCCGACATTCCGGCCACACCGCTGGCCGATGGCAGCACCAATTCGCGGGTGGTCGGGGTCACCGACGTACCCGGCCGGCGCTTCATCTACAGCCTGTTCGACACCGGGGAAACCTGGCTGCTGGACTTCAGCCAGGGCAACCAGCAGCAGGTCACCCGCTTCGAGAACATCGGCAAGCAGCCCTATGACGCGCTGCTCACCCCCGACGGTCGCTACTACATCGCCGGATTGTTCGGTGAGGACGGCATGGCCTTGATCGACCTGTGGCACCCGGAGCGGGGCGTGACCCGCATCCTCGACGGCTACGGCCGCGGCCAGCAGAAGCTGCCGGTCTACAAGATGCCGCACCTGGAAGGCTGGACCCTGGCCGGCAACCAGGCGTTCGTCCCCGCCGTCGGCCAGCATCGGGTGCTGGTGATGGACAGCAGCAACTGGCAACAGACCGATGCCATCGAGGTCGCCGGGCAGCCGATCTTCGTCATGGCCAGGCCGGATGCGCGGCAGATCTGGGTCAACTTCGCCCACCCGGACAATCACCAGGTGCAGGTGATCGACAGCGAGACCCATGAGGTCATCGCCACCCTGGAGCCCGGACCCGCAGTGCTGCACATGGAATTCACTCCGCGTGGAGACCAGCTCTGGTTGTCGGTACGCGACGGTGGCGAGATCCAGGTGTGGGACCCGTACACCCTGGAGAAGCTCACCAGCCTGCCGGCCGAGAGCCCCAGCGGCATCTTCTTCAGCAGCCGCGCGCATGCCACGGGGCTGTAGCACCAGAAGGAATACCGACATGCAACTGGATAACCTGAGTCGCCGCCTGATCGAGCGCTACCAGCACAATCTGCCGCTGTGCGCCGAGCCCTGGCAGGCCATGGCCGACGAGCTGGGCTGCAGCGAGGCCGAGCTGCTCGACTGCCTGCAGCGCCTGGATGCCGCCGGCGTGCTGTCGCGCGTCGGTCCGGTATTCGAGCACAGCCGTGCCGGGGCCAGCACGCTGGTGGCGCTGGCGGTGCCGCCGGAGCGCCTGGAGCAGGTCGCCGAGCTGGTCAACCGCTACCCCGAGGTCAACCACAACTACCTGCGCGAGCATGACTACAACCTGTGGTTCGTCCTCACCGGCCCGGACCGGCAGACCCTGCAACGCTGCCTGCAGGACATCGAAGGTGCCACCGGCCTGTTGCCGCTGGACCTGCCCATGCGCCGCGCCTATCGCATCGACCTGGGTTTTTCCCTGGAGGGCGCCCCATGAACCAGCTCGGCAACAGCCAGCAGATCGAACTGCGCCGCCTGCTGGAGCGCGGGCTGCCGCTGACTCCGCGACCCTACCAGCACCTGGCCGAACAGATCGGTGCCAGCGAGCAGGCGGTACTGGAGCAGGTCAGGCACTGGGGCGAGGACGGCCTGTTCCGCCGCGTCGGCCTGGTGCTGCATCACCGCGCCCTGGGTTTCCGCGCCAACGCCATGCTGGTCATGGATATCGCCGATGAGCGGGTCGACCGCATCGGCGAGCAGCTGAGCCGTGCCCCCGGCATCAACCTCTGCTACCAACGCCCACGCCGGTTGCCGCACTGGCCGTTCAACCTGTTCTGCATGGTGCATGGCCGTGAACGCGCCGCCGTCCAGGCACATATTGCCGAGCTGCTGGCGCGGCATGATCTGAACGAGGTACCCCACCGCCTGCTGTTCAGCACCCGCGCCTTCAAGCAACGCGGCGGCCGCTTCACCGCGACCACCGAGGTGGCCCATGGATGAACTGGACCGGCGCCTGATCAATCGCCTGCAGCATGGCCTGCCGCTGGTGCCGCGGCCCTGGGACGCGTTGGCCGAGGAGCTGGAAAGCCAGCCCGAGCTGCTGCGCCAGCGGCTGCAGGCCTTGCTCGACGACGGCAGCCTGACCCGCTTCGGCCCGATGTTCGATATCGAACGTCTCGACGGCGCCTTCACCCTGGCCGCGCTATCGGTGCCGGAGCCGCGTTTCGACCAGGTCGCCGCGCAACTGCAGGCGCTGACCGAGGTGGCCCACAACTATCGCCGCGAACATGCGTGGAACATGTGGTTCGTGCTGGCCTGCGAAACCCCCGGGGGCATCGCCAGCACTATCCGGCACATCGAAAGCATGACCGGCCTGCCGGTACTCAACCTGCCCAAGGAGGAGACCTACCATGTCGGCCTGCATCTGCCCGTCTGACGCCGCCCTGACCCGGCGGCTGATCGAACTGACCCAGGCCGGACTGCCGCTGGTGGCCGACCCCTGGGCTTGGCTTGCCGAGCAGCTGGGCATCAGCAGCGAGCAGGCCCTGGCGCTGCTGCAGCGGCTACAGGCCGACGGCGCCATTCGCCGCATCGCCGCCGTCCCCAATCACTACCGTCTCGGCTACCGGCACAACGGCATGACCGTATGGGATGTGGACGATGAGCGCATGGCCGAACTCGGCCCGCTGATCGGCGCCCAGCCGTTCGTCAGCCACTGCTACCGGCGGCCACGCCGCGACGGCTGGCGCTACAACCTGTTCGCCATGGTGCATGGCCGCAGCGCGCAGGAGATCGACGCCGACCGCCAGCGCATCCGCCACTTGCTCGGCAACGCCTGCCGCGCCGATGACATGCTGGTCAGCAGCCGCATATTGAAGAAGACCGGATTACGGCTGCAGAAAGCCGAAAATCCACTGTCCCGGCACACCACCGAGCCAGCCCCCCTGGATTCTCCGCCTGCGCGGAGAATGACGGGAGAAGCTGCTGCAACACCACCCATGCCCCCTACACCGTCATCCTCGGCGCAGGCCGAGGATCCATCGTCCCGGCACACCGCCGAGTCAGTTCCCCTGGATTCTCCGCCTGAATGGACAATGACAGGAGTGGTGGGCAAGGCAGGTGCAGGAGCGGGAGCGGCATCACCTCAGGAGAAAGCCCCATGCTCAGAATAAGCCATTACCTGCGCGCCCTCGCCGATCCCAAGGTCCGCGTGCTCGGCGCGCGCGGCACACCGGGCACGCGCCCGCCGGTGGTGATATGGAACCTGCTGCGGCGCTGCAACCTGACCTGCAAGCACTGTTACGCCACCTCCGCCGACAGCGAGTTCCGCGACGAGCTGGATACCGCCGAGGCACTTCGGGTCATCGACGACCTGCACGACGCCGGGGTCCGGGTACTGATCCTCTCCGGCGGCGAGCCGCTGTTGCGTGGGGATATCTTCCAGCTGTCGGACTACGCCCGGGACAAGGGCTTCTTCGTCGCCCTGTCGACCAACGGCACGCTGATCACCGAGGCCAACATCGAGCAGATAGTGGCGGCGCGCTACGACTACGTCGGCATCAGCATCGACGGGCTGCAGGCGGTGCATGACGAATGGCGTCAGCTCAAGGGCAGCTTCGCCGCGTCCATGCACGCCATCGACCTGTGCCGCCAGCACGGCATCCGCGTCGGCCTGCGCACCACCCTGACCCAGCACAACTACCCGCAGATGCCGGCACTGCTGGCACTGATGCGCGAACATGACGTGCAGAAGTTCTACCTGTCGCACCTGAACTACAGCGGTCGCGGCAAGCGCAGCCGCAAGGCCGACGCCCATCGCCTGATGACCCGCGATGTACTCGAGCAGCTGTTCGAACAGGCCTGGAACGATGTACAGCAGGGTCGCGACACCGATTTCGTCACCGGCAACAACGATGCCGACGCCATCGCCCTGCTGCACTGGGCGCGGCGGCGCATTCCCGAGCACGCGCCGCGCCTGGAACAGATGCTGCGCGCCTGGGGTGGCAACGCCTCCGGCAGCGGCATCGCCAATATCGACAATACCGGCGACGTGCACCCGGACACCTACTGGTGGCAGCACAGTGTCGGCAATATCCGCCAGCGCAGCTTCAGGGATATCTGGCTGGAGCGGCCCGACCCACTGCTGCTGCAACTGCGCCAGCATCCCCGTGCGGTGGGCGGGCGCTGCGGCCAGTGCCAGTGGCTGCCGATCTGCAACGGCAACACCCGCACCCGCGCCTGGGCCAGCGGTGACCTGTGGGGTGAAGACCCCGGCTGCCACCTGAGCGACAGCGAAATCGGCCTGGACCAACCCCGATCCATCCCCTGCGTCATGGTGAACGATCATGCATGAGCACCACACATTCGTACTTCCCGCTGCCCTGCGCGCCAGTCTGGCCCCCGGCGAAGTCGCCCTGGTCGGTGCCGGCCCCGGTGATCCCGGGCTGCTCACCCTGCGCGCCTGGAGCCTGCTGCAACAGGCCGATGTGGTGGTCTACGACCGTCTGGTCAGCCCAGCGGTGCTGGAGCTGATCCCCAAAGGCTGCGAGCGCCGCTTCGTCGGCAAGACCAGCGGCTTCCACAGCCTGCCACAGGAGCAGATCAACCAGTTGCTGGTCGATCTGGCCCTGCAGCAGCGCCGTGTGCTGCGGCTCAAGGGCGGTGATCCGTTCATCTTCGGCCGCGGCGCCGAGGAGCTGGAGCACCTGCTGGCGCACGGCATCGACTGCCAGGTGGTGCCAGGCATCACCGCCGCCTCCGGCTGCACCACCTATGCCGGCATCCCGCTGACGCACCGTGACCATGCCCAGTCCTGCCAGTTCATCACCGGCCACCTGCAGCGTGATGGGGCGCTCAGTCTGCCCTGGCAGAGCCTGGCCAGCGGCGGCCAGACCCTGGTGTTCTACATGGGCCTGGCCAGCCTCGGCGAGATATCCCGGCAACTGATCGCCGCCGGCCTGCCGGCCGATACCCCGGCGGCACTGATCGGCAACGGCACCCGCGCCGAACAGCAGGTGGTGCATGGCAGCCTGCGCCAGCTGGAGCAGCTGGCCCGCGAACATCGCCTGGGCGCACCGACGCTGACGGTGATCGGCCAGGTGGTCGGTCTGTTCCGCGAGCACCAGCTGAGCCATCCGGCGCGGCTCAGCGTCCAGCCCGCAGCCCTGCAACAGGAGGCCCTGGCATGCGTCTGATCACCTTGCTGCTGCTGGCCGCGAGCCTGCAGGGCACGCTGCTGGTCTCTGTGCAGGCCAACGCCTCCAGCGCGCCGGATGCCGCCGCGCTGTACCAGACCCAGTGCCAGAGCTGCCACGGCGCCGAGCGTCTGGGCGGCACCGGCCCGGCGCTGCTGCCGGAGAGTCTCGGGCGGATCAAGCCCGAGGAGGTACGCAGCGTCATCCACGACGGTCGCCCCGCCAGCCAGATGGCGGCCTATGGCGAACTGCTCGGCAGCGATGAGATAGACGCCCTGGTCAGCTATCTGTACCGCCCGGCGGAGGTAGCCCCGACCTGGAATGATGCCGATATCCGCGCCAGCCACCGCATCCTCACCGACCAGCAGCAGTTGCCGGACAGCCCGCAACACGGCGCCGACCCGCTCAACCTGTTCGTCGTGGTCGAGGCCGGCAACCACCATGTACGCATTCTCGATGGCGACACCTTCGAGGAACTGGCGCGGTTCCAGTCGCATTTCGCGCTGCATGGCGGGCCCAAGTTCTCGCCCGATGGCCGCTTCGTCTACTTCGCCTCGCGCGACGGCTGGGTCAGCAAGTACGACCTGCACAACCTGAGCATGATCGCCGAGGTCCGCGCCGGGCTGAACACCCGCAACCTGGCGGTCAGCGGCGATGGCCGCTGGGTGCTGGTGGGCAACTACCTGCCGGGCAACCTGGTGCTGCTGGACGCCGAGGACCTGTCGCTGGTCAAGCCGATCGAGGCACGCGGCACCGACGGCACCCAGTCACGGGTCAGCGCGGTGTATACCGCACCGCAGCGCGACAGCTTCGTGGTGGCACTCAAGGATGTGAAAGAGGTCTGGGAACTGTCCTGGGCCGGCTCGCCGGACTTCACCCCAAGACGGATCATGGCGGCGGACTATCTCGACGACTTCTCCTTCACCCCCGACTATCGCTACCTGCTGGCCACCTCGCGCCAGGCCAAGGGCGGCCAGGTGATCGACCTGGACAGCGGCCAGGCACTGACCGACATCCCGCTGCCGGGCATGCCGCACCTGGGCTCGGGCATCTACTGGCAGCAGGATGGCCGCTGGGTGTTCGCCACACCGAACATCAGCCAGGGGCTGATCTCGGTGCTGGACATGGACACCTGGGAACTGGTCAAGGAGATCCCCACCGAAGGCCCGGGCTTCTTCATGCGCAGCCACGAGAATTCGCCCTACGCCTGGACCGACGTATTCTTCGGCCCGAACAACGATGCCATCCACCTGATCGACAAACAGACCCTGGAGGTAGCCCATACCCTGCGTCCGGTACCCGGCAAGAACGCCGCGCACGTGGAATTCACCCGGGACGGCCGGCACCTGCTGCTGAGCGTCTGGGACACCGATGGTGCGCTACTGGTGATCGACAGTGAGACCCTGGAAGAGATCAAGCGCATCCCGATGAACAAGCCCTCGGGCAAGTACAACGTCGGTAACAAGATCGGTTTCGTCGAGGGCACATCGCACTGAGCATTGCGTAGCGCCTGTTGAGTCCGTGGGAGGGCCGCCCCGGCCCGAAGCGTCATCCGGCACGGCATCGCCGCCCCCCGACCGTCATTGCGAGCCGCGAAGCGGTGAAGCAATCCATGTGCACCGAGTCATCGGCACGTCCTGGATTGCCGCGCTGCGCTCAATGAAAGGGACTCCTCCCCTCCCGATGCCTCATTGGGCAGAATTGGTAGTTAGCGAAAAAACCAATAAGAAGGAGGAGGAGTCATGAACAAGCATACGGTGATCAGCCTTGATCTGGCAAAGAGCGTTTTTCAGGCGTGCAACATAGACACGCGTAATCAACAGGTTCGCTCCAACAAGACACTCAGACGAAATCAGGTTCTCGATTAT
>WPCG01077713.1_pt1 | contig 85162 bp, 87 predicted proteins | sample 5403311 | NCBI WGS metagenome assembly WPCG01 (sample SAMN12869467, study PRJNA574797) | sludge metagenome | isolation source: wastewater treatment of Control | place: China:Beijing | collected 2019-05-17 | reverse complement strand
CATGGCGTGCCCACACAATATAGGCACATGATAGTATAAAGTACTTTCGGTTATGAGGGTATATCGAAGAGATAATGGGTAAATGAATGATTATGAAAGATTTTAGTGTGATCCAGTGCCTACAAACACCGGGAGTTCAGGATTAGAACAAGGTGAACCGGGTTTCTCGAGAAGAGTAAACAAGGAAAACCGGATGTAAGATCGAGCGAATTCCACAATACTGAGGGAGAGCCGGATTTCTCTTCTTTGGATCAGATCAAGCTACTCCTCTGATCGTCTGCCAGTAATCGCAGGCATGATGAACCGGAAATACTCTTTTGAGAACTTTTCATTGCTGAAACCCTCTGCTGCAATCACCTGCTTCCATTTATCTTCCAGTGAGAGCGTGCCCATAAACGAGATCATCAGGTACATCGAGATGAGGAAAGGATCGATATCGGATCGAATCGTTCCATCGCCAATACCTTCACAGATGGCATCCTGCAGCAGCTTCCGGGACATTCCATACCCCCTGCCGATCCCGGCGGTATATGGATTCTCTCTGGAAAAACGTTCAGATCCATAAAAGTGAATCATCCGGAGGTAATCCGGATATTCTTCTGAAAACTGAAGATAAGCTTCCCCCATACGAGCAACCTTCTGAAATCCCGAATCCTGATTCTCCATACATTCCAGGTATTTTGCATGCAGCATATGGACACCCCGAAGCACAATAGCAGCATAGAGCGCTTCCTTACTCTCGAAATAGAGATAGAGGGTTGCCTTGTTCAGCTCGACCTGAGCGGCGATATCATCCATGGAGACGTCATCATATGCACGGGAGAAGAAGAGGCATTCGGCTGCATTGATGATCTCCTTCTTCCGCTCTTCCTTCTCCCGTTGTCTTCTCTCAGCAACTCCCATAGCTCAACTCCTTCTTGTTCCATTCATGTTGTATGCCTCACATCTGATCTTTGGAATACAAACCGGGATAATCCGGCAGGATCAGATCTCCCCCTGAATCCATGCCCCAATAAGTGCCCTGGAAATACTCGTCTTTGAAGGAGATGGAGGCAGCTCATTCCGTTTAAACCATCCAGCCGCCTCAATCTCATTATTGTCAATCCGGATCTCTCCCCGGGCATAATCTGCCACAAAGCCGATCATGAGCGAATCCGGAAACGGCCATGGCTCGCTCCCGAAGTACCGGAGATTATGCACTTTTATGCCAACCTCCTCGCCAACTTCCCGGTGGATAGTCTGCTCAAGGTTCTCACCGGGTTCATTGAAGCCGGCAATAACCGAGAATACACCAGGAGGAAAACGGGGGGAGCGGGCGAGCAGGATCTCATCGCCTCTTTTTATCAGGACGATGATGGCAGGCGAGATCCTGGGATAGATGATCTGATTGCACTCGTTACAGATCCGAGCCCGTTCTGTATTGAGAGGGCGTGTCCTGGCACCACACCTGCCACAGAAGGCATTCGACATCTCAAAATCAACCATACGGACTGCATAGGCAGAAAAAGCCATTTCGATATCAGTAACCTTTCCCTCCAGCTCCCGGACAGGCGACAGAATCCAGTCAGCCGGTGGCGTGGCAGAAGCGGGGATCTCAATGGCATGGTAGATGCAATCATCGCGTATGCCGAGATATACCGGTGGTGAGGATGCATAAATATCCGGAAGCGGATCCGGCATGAGGACAGTCCCAGATCCAGAACCGCTGCAATAGAAGACAGCATTGCCCTGTACAACAATCCAGCGTTTCTGTGCTGCCGAATAATCTGCTGGCTCGGGATAGGCGGGGCAGAGGGGGCGAACTGAATAGAAAGGTTGGTGCTTCATATGATATCCTGCTTTTGTATTCTTCATGATCTCCTGATTATCGGATCAGATCGGCGCATCATAGAAATAATTCCGGCACTTTTCGCTCCGTATACAGTGTACTCAGGCGCACCGAGGCATCCCTGACAAGACCGGGCTTCATCATCCTTGCGTGTTCCGGGCATTTTTTGATGCAGGCACAACACGTGATGCATTGTTCAATCACAATCTGCCGTGGATCCTCAGGATCGATTGCACCTGTCGGGCAGGAATCCACACAGACGTTACAACCAATACATGCATCACTGACTGCAATAAAATCAACGACCCACAGTTTCGAATCTCCCCGGTACGGATGGCAGCCGGGGATAGACAGATCCGGGATCATCGGCGATGAAAGAGATGCCAGTTTTTCCGAGATTTTTCGCCCAAACTCTGTTGCATGCTGAAGGTCAGCTGCATCAGGGCGGCCTTCTGCGGTTGGCGTTTCTTTACAGGAGAAGGAATGCTCTCCGATATATGCTGCACCGGCGATCGGGTTGCATCCGGCTTTACTCAGGATATCCGTAAGCTCAAGGAGTGCATCTTCATAGACACGATTACCATAGACGACAACACAGACAGCAGGAGTATTCCCTGCCTTCATCACCTTCAGCCAATCGCAAAGGATCGCCGGAACCCGGCCCATATACACCGGCAGACCGATGATGAGCAATTCCTTTTCCGATAGTGAGAGCGGCTCTTCCCGTGCAGAAGGGCGGGTTATGTCAAGCTGCTCCACCCTACCGCAATGAATTCCAGACGCAATGCCATTCACAACCGCCTGTGTTGTTCCCGTTGGTGAGAAATATACCAGTTTCAGAGATGAGATTTCCATTCAGATCGCTTCCAAGACATTGTTCGTGTTATTCCGCTTTGATCAGACCAATTCCACAAACGCCTCCCGGCAGGCATCGGTATCCCTTCTCCACGCCCGTATTTTTGGGCATGGAGAGGAGACAGGCTGCATCTGTATCCTCTTCTCTTCACCTGTGCCGGGAGTATGGATTCGTATGATCCAGTGGTTTCACTCAATAGCATTAACTCTTAGTTATATTATAACTATTGGTTAGTTGGGAGATGAGGGGTTTGAAAGTTCGTAAAGGATACATGAGAAGAGGAGGAGATAGCGAGCCCAATCAGTAATCAGAAAAAGCCAGATCCATATACTCCCTCAGTTTCTTAACCAGACTATGCATGGCAAGATATTCGGGAGATTGTTGATCCTTATACAACCCCTTATAATCGGTTTCAAGCACATAGCCATACACCTCATATAAAGCCTCAATATCCCAGCGGTAGAGACCGATTGGACGCTTCCCTTTGTATTTTCTTATCCTGGCATTCAGTCCAAAACACTCCACAAGTTCTTCTGCGTGATATACTAATTCTTCTACCTCATCCTCAGTAAAGGTGAGATAGTATTTCCTGTCATTGGAGCCTGGTTTAAGCATTCTGACTCATCTCCTGTTTGGATGAATTGGGTGTCGTGGTTGAAAACCTCATAGGGAGCTACCATCATCATTACTCGAACGGAAGGATGAAGCTATTGGGGTATCAAATGAGGGTATTGCCATAGATTGGGTGAGCATTCCATAAGCTATTTTTACCTCATTCCAAGAATAGGTTTTATTCATCTAAATATTCGTTAACCCAACAATACCTTTTTCTCCCTCAAAAACATTCTACAAAAAAGAGATGCCTCCACTCTCAATAAAGTCAATAAAGGGGAATAAATACCTCTATTTACAGGATAGAGTAAAAGTTAACGCTAAATCCATTTCTCTACAGAAATATGTAGGAAGATGGGAAAAAACAACCATTGAGGAAGTTATATCAAAAATATCAGAACTGGAGGATCTGAGGTTAACTACATACCTCGACTACCGGCTCAACCACTACCAATACACCATCCTCGACACCACCGGGGCAACAGCGCTTGAGACCATCCGTTATTACTACGAACGCTTCAGAGAGCACTATCCGGATGAGAGCAGGCGTTACCGTGATGCAATGTATATCCGGTACGTTCAGGGCACAACTGCAATTGAAGGCAACACAATCACCCTCAGGCAGGCAGAGGAGCTGCTGGAACATGACATCTCACCCGCCGGAAAGAAGATGGAGGAGATATATGAGATCCTTAACTTCATCGCACTCAGAAGGTACCTTGAGGACTATTCCGGCGACATCACGGAGATGCTTATTAAAAAAATCCCTGAGCTGCTCCTCAAGGGTATCCTCCACAGCCCCGGCGAGTACCGCAATATCCAGGTAGGAATTGAGAAGGCTGCATTTGAACCGCCTCCGGCGATACTTGTTCCTGATGAGATGAAGAGGCTCATCGCATGGTACAGGAAGAACCGGAAAACAATCGCACCATTTGAACTCGCCATACTCTTCCATGCACAGTTTGAGATGATTCACCCCTTCGTTGATGGGAACGGACGGGTGGGCAGGGCACTGGCAAACGTCATCCTTGAACGGGCCGGATATCCGACACTCTACCTTGGGCCTGAACACCGTTCTGCGTACCTGGATGCACTCGCAGAGGCAGATGAAGGCAACAGCAGGGCAATTGTCCAGACACTGCATGCAATCTACTGCAATCAACACGGGTCAATTAGCGAGGGGATGAAGCAACAGCAATCCCAGGAAGGCTACCAGAAAAGGGAGCCATACGCAGGCGTTATAAAAGCGTTCAGAAAACTAAAGAGAACCTGACACCCCAACTCCCCCCGCAATATTTATCCTTCTCCTTCCCGAATGGAGTTATGAGGAACCAGAATGGACTTTTCAGAATGCGTGAAATTTGCAAATGAGAACCCGGTGACCTATATCGCCACCATGGACGGCGACCAGCCACGGGTCCGGGCATTTGCCATGTGGTTTGCCGATGAGACAGGATTCTACTACCATACCGGTATTGGGAAGAATGTCTGGAAACAGCTCACGAAGAACTCCAAAGTCGAACTCTGCTTCTTTGCTCCCGGTGACGGTGCCGGAAAGATGATGCGGGTGGCAGGTTTAATGGAGCCGGTGAGCGATATCACCCTCAGGAAAAAGCTGCTCAGCGACCGCCCCTGGCTGCTTGATATCGGGGTCACCGGCGCAACGGATCCAAAACTTGTCGTCTTCAGGATCGCCCATGGCGAGGCGTATTTCTGGACGATGGAATACAATATGCGGGAAGCAGAGGCTCCACGGGTAACCTTCTGAGCTCATAGTTCCGGGCAGATAGGATTTCAGCAGACAACGTGGAAGAGGGGGGGGCTGCCACACCAGTATTTACAGTCCTTTTTACCAGTACTTTTTATACCTCCTTCTTTCCTATACCCTTCATAGGAGATCTTATGGCAATCGCACCCTCTGTCCAGGCACTGAAGCTGAATTTTACGATCCCGATCGCCCCCGGCGTGACACTTGATCGGTTCGTCTACTGTTATCTGATCTTTGGGGAGACGATCACCCTGATCGACTCAGGCGTTGCCGGATGCGGAACCGAGATCTTTGAGGCGATCCGGGCAGCCGGCCGCGACCCTCAAGAGATCGGGCGGATCATTCTGACCCATGCCCACCCGGACCATATCGGAGGGGCATGGGCAATACAGCGGGCAACAGGCTGCACAATCGCGGCACATCCAGCGGATCGTGCCTGGATAGAGGATCTTGATCTCCAGAACAGGGAGCGGCAGGTGCCCGGCTTCGAGTCGCTGATCAGCGGACCCATCACCATTGACCGGGAACTTGAAGATGGGGACAGAATCACCCCGGATACATCCGGAGACGCCATGACGGAACTGACGGTGATCCATACGCCGGGCCACTCGCCGGGATCAATCTCGCTCTTCATGGAGGATACCGGCATCCTCTTCTCAGGCGATTCCATACCTGTGCAGGGCGGATTCCCAATCTATGACGAACCAAAAGCCTCAGTTACATCCATCAAACGTCTCCGCGAACTCGAAGGAGTGAATATCCTCTTTTCTTCATGGGATCTTCCTGCCGAGGGATCGGATGCCTATCTCAGAATGGATATCGGGCTTGCTGCCATCCAGAGGGTGCATGCGACAGTGCTTTCATCTGTTGCTGAGGGAGCGACCGATCCGGCAGCAATCGCCGATCGCACCATCGCAACCCTCAGCCTCCAGGGACAGGTTCCCGGTCCCCTGATCGCCCGGACGATCGCCGGGCACCTGGAGCTGCAGGAGATCCCAAACCTCCTTGACTGATCCGGATACTGAGGTGACCGGATACTACGATTCCGACCCTTTTCACCTCATCTTCCGGGCAGCTGTTCTGCCGGCATATGTATGCACTCTCCCCTGCTCCAACCAATGACTCCGATAGAAACTATTTTAGCCCCATAAAGGATTGAATCACTGATATAGAGGGTTCACACAACATGTACCAGAATTGTGGTGGATGAACCCTGTTCAATAGAAACAGATGGTGGTAGCAATGGGCACAAAAGAGATCAATATCAGTATTAAGGAGATCGAGACCGAGATAGGGAATATCAAAGATCTCAGGTTTTCTGTTGGCAGGCTCGCACAGGAGACCTGGGATGAACCGCAGGGACCGACGCCGTTTCCGTCGATGTCCACCCTCAGGAACTGGGATCTGACCCTCCTGAACCGATACAAGCCATTTTACCTCCCATTCTGTGATCTCTGCTGCCTCTGTACCTACGGCAAATGCGACCTGACCGGAGACAAGAAGGGAGCGTGCGGCATCACGATGCCGGGACAGCAGTCCAGAATCGTCCTCCTTGCCGCCTGCATCGGAGCAGCAACCCATACAAGCCATGCCCGTGAGCTGGTCACCCACCTGATCGAAGAGTTTGGTGCAGATACCCGCCTCGATCCGGGCGGCCTGAATATCAAGGTTGAAGCGCCGATCACCCGCCTCGTCTGCGGCATGATGCCGGAGACGCTTGGCGATCTGGAGACGGTGCTCGATTACTCGGAGCAGCAGATCACCTCGCTCCTCGCATGCACCCATACCGGGCAGGAGGGCAACCCCTTCGACCTGGAATCAAAAGTCATGCACACCGGCATGATCGACCATCTCTCAATGGAGGTTGCGGATATTGCCCAGATCTCCGCATATGATCTCCCCAAAGCCGATCCGAATGCACCCCTTGTCGATATAGGGTTTGGTTCGGTTGACACCAAAAAGCCGGTAATTCTGGTCATCGGCCATAATGTTCCCCCATCTGTTGAGATCATGGACTATATGCAGGATAACGAGCTGACCGGCGATATCGAGGTGACCGGGATCTGCTGCACCGGGATTGATATGACCCGGTACTCTCCGAAGGCAAAGATCATTGGCCCGATATCCTGGCAGATCAGGTATATCAGGAGTGGTATTCCCGATATCATCGTCGTTGACGAGCAATGTATCAGGACTGATGTGCTGGATGAGGCACGTGCCCTGAAGATCCCGGTGATCGCAACAAGCGAGAAGAACTGCCTCGGACTCACTGACAGAACGGGAGACCCCCCTGAAGAGATCATCGGGGACCTTGTGAGCGGAACGATCGAGGGCGCCTTAATCCTCAACCCTGAAAAAGTCGGGGTTGTTGCCGTCAGGACTGCGATGCAGATAGCTCCGAAGCGGAAGAAGGAAAAGAAGGGCATATTCCTCTCACATGACGAAGCGATGGAGATGGCAAAGGAATGCACCCAGTGCAGGGAATGCCGCCGTGCCTGCCCAAATGACATGCATATCCCCGATGCGATAAAGGCCTTTTCGCGGGAGGAGCCCGAGATGCTTCAGGAGATATATGAATCATGTGTCGGGTGTATCAGGTGTGAATCAGCATGCCCCCAGGGGATCCCGATCCACTCGTTAATTGTAGCGGCAGGGGAAGATACGCTCAGAAATGAATCCTTCAAGCTCCGGGCAGGTCGGGGTGCGATCCAGGATATCGAGATCCGGCAGGTCGGCGGGCCGATCGTCCTCGGCGAGATCCCGGGGATCGTCGCATTCGTCGGGTGTGCGAACTATCCAAAAGGCGGTAATGAGCTTGCCGAGATGGCGATAGAATTTGCAAACCGGCGTTTCATCGTCTGCACCTCCGGCTGTGCCGCCATGACGATCGGCATGCACCGGGATGAAGATGGAAAATCACCCTATGAGGTATATTCAGGTAATTTCGAAGCAGGGGCAATTGTGAATGTCGGCTCCTGTGTCTCGAATGCCCATATCTCAGGTGCAGCCGTCAAGATTGCGAGCATCTTCGCCCGCAGGAACCTCCGCGGCAACTATGCGGAGATCGCAGATTACGTCTATAACCGGGTCGGTGCCGTCGGGGTTGCCTGGGGTGCGATGTCACAGAAAGCCGCATCGATTGCAGCAGGTTTCTGGCGGCTCGGGATACCTGTGATCGTCGGGCCTCATGGCACGAAGTACCGGAGGATGCTCCTCGGACGATCTGACCATGATGAAGACTGGTATGTCGATGATACACGGACCGGCGAGAAGGTGTATGTGGGACCGGTTCCAGAACACCTCTTCATCGCCGTTGAGACGAAGGAGGAGGCGATGGTGATGATCGCCAAGCTCTCGATGCGGCCAAATGATACCTCACGCGGACGGGCGCTGAAGCTGACACATTATATCGATCTCCACCGCCGCCTCCTCGGATCGATGCCGACAGACATCCATCGGTTCGTCAGGATGGAAGCGGATATCCCGATCACCATGAAGGAGGATATCGTCGCCATCCTCAAAGAGAAGGACTGGAAGGAGACGGTGATCCCCGATCCCACTCTCATTCCAAAGAAGGAGGCCGCCCCATGAGCCAGGAAGCCTGGCTGACCGCCGAGGTGGCCGGCCCGAAGAAAGCCTCCCTGATCACAAAGCCGGAGATTGCGGATGCGATGATCAGGCAGGCAAAACGGCCGGTATTCGTCGTCGGGAGCATTGCCGCCGAGATCGATCTTGAAGAGAAGAAACTGATCGATTATGTCATTGCAATGGCAAAACGATGCAAAATTCAGGTAGTCGCAACCGGCAATACAAACAACGAGTTCCTGAAACGGGGTTTCACCCCGGATGCGGTGATGCCCGCTGTCGATATAGGAAACCGGCTCACTGATCCAAAATGGCAGGGCGTGGATGGGAAAGGGCCGCATGACCTTGCACTCTTCGTCGGCCTCCCCTATCAGATGGGATGGACGATCCTCTCGGGGCTGAAGAATTTCGCCCCGAACCTGAAGACGATCAGCCTTGACAATGTCTACCAGCCAAATGCCAGGTGGTCATTCTCAAATATCTCAATAAAAAGCTGGATCATGAACCTTGAAGCAATCCTCGGGAAAAGGGAGGACTAAGCGATGTTCGAAGATATTCCTGTTGATGTCGGGCTTGTCCATGAGGGAGAGCGGATCAGAAAGAGCGACATGCAGTTTGAACTCGGCGGCCCGAAGGTCGCAGAGAAGTTCGAGCTCGTCAGGCTGAAACCTGCAGAGGAGATCGAATCCGGGGCCATCCATATCATCGGCCCGGATATCCCCGACCTCGAAGAGGGGAAGAGCCATCCGTTTGGGATCTTAATCGAGATCGCAGGGACTGAACTTGAGGAGAACCTGGAAGGGGTGATCGAGCGGCGTATCCATGAGTACTCGAACTATATCGAAGGCTTCATGCATCTCAACCAGCGGTACGATATCTGGATCCGCCTCTCTAAAAAATCCTTTAAGAAAGGGCTCAATTCATTCCGGTTCATCGGAATGGCGATGCAGGAGCTCTTCAGGAACGAGCTGCCGATCATACAGGAGATCCAGATCAGTTTCATCACCGATCCCGAAAAGATAGGGCCTCTGTACACCGAAGCAATGGCCATTTATGAGGCACGGGATGCACGGGCACGCGGCCTCTCTGACGAGGATGTAGATGTCTTCTATGGATGTGCACTCTGCCAGTCCTTTGCACCGACCCATGTCTGTGTCGTCACCCCACAACGGTATGCAAACTGCGGGGCGATCAGCTGGTTCGACGGGCGGGCTGCTGCCAGGATCGATCCGAAGGGGCCAATCTTCCCGATTGAGAAAGGAGAGTGTCTCGACCCGGAGGCAGGCGAGTACACCGGGGTGAATGAGAGTGCCCAGAAGCGATCAATGGGTGAAGTGGACCGGATCCAGCTCTACTCGGGCTTCGGCTATCCCCATACTTCCTGCGGCTGCTTCGAGGCGATCGCCTTCTATATTCCTGAAGTGGAAGGATACGGAATCGTCCACCGTGGTTTCCGTGATCTCGCCGTAAACGGTCTTCCCTTCTCTACAATGGCAGACTCAACAGCTGGTGGCCGCCAGATCGACGGGTTCCACGGGATCTCGATCGAGTACATGCGATCACAGAAGTTCCTCCAGGCAGATGGCGGATATGAGGCGGTCGTCTGGATACCGGAAGAGATCAAGGAGCGGTTGAAGGAGTATATTCCCGAATCTGTCTTCGGTGCGATCGCAACCGAGAAAGATGCCACCAGCATTGATGAGCTGAAAGCCTTCCTGACCGGGAAGAGCCACCCGGTTGTCAGTCGATGGCTTGAGGTTGGCGAAGAGGGAGAAGAGACGGCGGTGATCACCGCAGGCGAACTCCCGATCACCACCGGAGGGTTCAGGATTCTCCTCAAGAATGCCCGGATCTATGCAGACAAGGTGATCATCCAGCCTGTGCAGCCTAAAAAACCCGGACGGGGGGAGAAGCAATGACGAAGAAGAACCAGATTCATGCAGATTCCGTGCTCGGAGAACGGCTGCTCTCGCTCCTCTCGGGGGTGGAGCAGGTCGAGTTTGAGAACTTCAAGATGGAGATAGGTGATCTTGAGCTCTTTATACCGGTTGGTATCGGCGGCGTACCCGGAATCGTCCTGCCGGAAGAGCCGAAACGGCCGACCGAGCTGTTCCGTGAGGGTTTCAGCCCGGCAGTAGAGAGCTATCCCGGCTCGATACGTGAGGTGACCCTCGGTGCAACGAAGAAAGACGGGGGCAGCAGGGGGAGCACCATCACTATCGGCGGATCGACTACACCCGCATTCTCAAATCCCGCTCTTCCCCCAAAGAACCGGACTGCGATCTCAATGGATGTCTTTGACATGGCTGTCGCATTGCCGAAAACCCTGAAGGCCGCTGTTCTGGATGTGATGGACGATCCTGCGGAGTGGGCGAGGATGAATGTGAACACCTTCGGCGCTGATTGTGTAACGGTTCACCTGATGAGCACTGATCCCCTCATCCAGGATCGATCGCCACAGCAAGCGGCAAACATCGTTGAAGAGATGCTCCAGGCTGTCGATGTTCCGCTTATTATAGGCGGATGCGGCGATCCCAAGAAGGATGCCGCCGTATTCACCGAGGTTGCCGAACGAGCCGCTGGCGAGCGGCTGCTCTTAAACTCCGTCACCCTCGATATGGCCGAGGCAAAGACCCTTGAAGGGGTGGCAAAAGCCGCACATGATAACGGCCATCTGCTCCTTGCCTTCACCGGCCTCGAATTGAACAGTGCGAAAGAACTGAACCGGCGGCTCTATGAGTACCTGCCTCCTGAAGAGATCGTGATGGATCTGACAACCGTTGCACTCGGGTATGGGCTTGAGTACTCCTTCACCATCCATGAACGTGCACGCCATGCCGCACTGATGGGAGATACCGAACTCCAGCACCCGACGATCTCAGCATCCACCAATGCCTGGGCGGCACGGGAGGCATGGATGACGATGGAGCCCGAATACAGCCCGAAGGAGATCCGGGGGCCGATATGGGAGACAGTCAATTCCCTCACCCTCCTCCTTGCGGGAGTGGATATCTTCATGATGATGCACCCCTCAGCCGTCCGGACGATGCAGGATGTCAGAACATGGATGATGCAGCAGGAGATCACAGTTCCGCAGGCACCCGACTGGGTGAGGACGAGGTGCTAGGAGGGAGGAAGATATGGCCACGAAGAACGCGAAGAAGAGCATCAAGGAGATCAGCCCGATCGATGTCTACAAGCTCCTGCCAAAGACAAACTGCGGCGAATGCGGCGAGGCAAACTGCATGGCATTCGCAACAAAACTGGTGAATGGCGAGTATACCATCCCTGACTGCCCGCCACTTTCAACAGAACAGTACGAAAGCCTCCTGCACGATCTGGGCGAGCTCCTCGCCCCACCCGTGAAGGGGGTAACAATCGGAACCGGCGAGCATGCGATCCTCATCGGGGGAAAACATGTCCTCTACCGGCATGACTTCACCTACCACAACCCTACCCCCGTTATCATCGATATCGATGACAGCATGCAGAAGGAAGATATCCTGAAGCGAATCGAAGCAATCGAGGGGTTCACCTACCAGTACATCGGGCGGGATCTCCGGCTGGACGGGATCGCAATCCGATCCATCTCCGGCGATCCTGAAGTATTCAGGGAGACGGTGAGGACGGCGGTAGCTGCCACCACATATCCTTTAATTCTCTGCTCCCTCGATCCGGCGGTGATGGAGGCGGGGCTCACAGAGGCGGGTGATCGCCGCCCACTCATCTATGCAGCAACTGAGGAGAACTGGCAGGCGATGGCCGACCTCGCCCTCCGGTATGATGCTCCCCTTGTTGCATCTGCACCAGGCGATATCGCCCTTCTCAGGAGCCTTGTCAAGACCCTGACAGCATGCGGCATTACTGATCTTGTCCTCGATCCCGGCACCTTCCCGGATGTTGGGTTTGCTCAGACCATCTACACATTCACGCAGCTCAGGAGGGCGGCATGTATCGCCCGTGACGAACTCACCGGCTTCCCGCTCCTCGGCACCCCGATTGCCGCCTGGGCGGGGGAAGAGCTCGCAAAGGAGGCGGTGCAGTGGAAGGAGACGTACATGGCCGCGATGCTCATCTCCCGATATGCGGATCTCATCATCATGCACAGCATGGAGGCATGGAACGTTCTTCCCCAGCTGATCTGGCGGTTCAACATCTACACAGACCCCCGGAAACCGGTATCGGTCGATGCGGGTGTCAGGTCATTTGGGAACCCGGACAGGAACTCTCCCCTCCTGATCACGACTAACTACGCTCTCACTTTCTTTACGGTGGAAGCTGACATCAAGTCCGCCCATCTCGACTGCCACCTGATTGTCGTTGATACGAGCGGGATCAGTGTCGAGAGTGCGGTTGCCGGGAGGTACCTCACCTCGGACGTGATGGCAGAGGCACTGAAGATCTACGAGGCTGAGAAGATCGTCGATCACCACACCCTGATCATCCCCGGCCTCGCAGCACGCCTCTCCGGCGAGACTGAAGAAGTGAGCGGCTGGCGGGTGCTTGTCGGTCCCAAGGACTCATCCGGCCTGAAACGCTTTATCGAGGAGTACTGGCCGCCAAAGGACGACGAATGAAAGAGGAGTGCAGGGTAATCTTCCACCCCCTGAATACGGTCGTCTCCGTTTTGCCGGGGACGAACCTCCTCGCCGCACTCAGGAATGCGCACGTGCAGATCGAGAGCATCTGCGGGGGCAAGGGCGAGTGCGGGAAGTGCAGGGTGATCATCGAATCCGGGGATTTCAGAGAGAAGAGGCTCACCCAGAAGAACCATCTGACAACGGCAGAGCGGGAACGGGGGTACCGCCTCGCCTGTGAGATCTTCGTCACCGGAGACATGGAGGTGACGATCCCGGTCGAGAGCCGGATCGAGCGGCCGCAGATCCTCTGCGGGCTCTCCGGTGAATGCGACTGCGGCGGGATGGATCCAGCGGTCAGGCTGTATCCGCTTGAGATCAGATCCAACCCAACTCTTCCCCACGCAGGTACATCAATCCGCCTGAAAGAGTATTCAGGGAAAAGGCCTGCCATCAGCGATTCAGTATATCGGAAGATGCAGGAACCGGATACCGGGCTCGTGGCCGTTCTGACCGAGACAAACGGCTATCCCGAGGTGATTGATGCCATACCAAAGGAGAAGGCCGGCCCGCCCCTCGGCATCGCCCTCGATCTTGGGACAACAACGATCGCCTGTGCACTGGTAGATCTGGATTCCGGGCTTGTCATTGCTGAAGAGACCACCATGAACAAGCAGATCACCTATGGGGAAGAGGTGATCACCAGGATCGCCTTTGCCATGAAGGGTGACGGGCTCCGGATCCTCCAGCAGGCAGCAGCCGGGAGTATCAATGTCGCTATCCGGCGTGTTGCGGAGACTGCCGGTGTGGACCCGCTCGATCTGGTGGAGATTGCTGTTTCAAGCAATACCGTGATGAACCACCTCCTTACCGGAACCGATCCGGGATACCTGGAGCTGGCAGATGCCGATGTTCCCCGGAAGCCGTTTATCAGGAAGGCAGCATCGCTTGGGATATCGATCCATCCCGAAGCCTACTGCTTCTGCCTCCCGAACGTGAGCCGCTTTGTCGGTGGCGATGCGGTATCAGGGGTGCTCTCCTCTGGGCTGCACTGCGGATCAGAAATCTCCCTCTTCATCGATCTCGGCACGAACGGAGAGATCGTGATGGGCAATAAGGACTGGATCGCCTCGATCTCCTGTGCATCGGGCCCCGCATTCGAGGGGGCAGGCGTCAGCTCCGGGATGCGGGCGATGCACGGTGCAATCGAGAAGGTGGCGATCGAGCCGGAGACTGGCGAGGCACACTGCATGGTGATCGGAGGTGGAAAGCCACGCGGCATCTGTGGTTCAGGGCTGATCGATTGTGTCACCGGGATGTTTGGAGCAGGCATCATTGACTTCAAGGGCATCCTCACCGACCATCCGCTCGTCCGGGAGGGACACAATGGCCCTGAATACGTGGTTGTGAGAGCAGAGGATGCTGCAACCGGCCGGGATATCGTCATCACCCAAGCGGATATGGACTACTTCATGGACTCTAAAGCCGCCCTCTGCGGAGGGATCGGCGTGCTCCTGAAGAAGTACCGGATGAAAGTAACGGATATCAGGCATATCTTCCTCGCGGGAGCATTTGGGGCGTTTGTGGACATTCACAATACCGTTACATTTGGGATCATCCCATACTTTCCCAATGCAGAGGTGCACCCGGTTGGAAACACCTCACTGAAAGGTGCATATGCGGCACTGGTATCGAAAACCAAGCGGAGGGAAGCGGAGAAGATTGCCGGTACCATGGTCTATATCGATCTCCTCGTTGATGTTGACTTTATCGAGGAGTATACCGCTGCCCTCTATATTCCGGGGAAGGAGGAGTATTTTCCAGGCAGAGTGGATCCGGCATCAGGACGGGAACCTGATGGAGAAGCGGATGGTGAGGAGAAGGGATTTTCCCACTGAAGCTTTCAGAGGTGCAGAATAGTTACGTTTGGGAAGGCATATGATGAGGTAAAATGGAAATGGATGGTGATTTAGACATGAAGACACTTGTGACGATGGGACGGGGAGGAACAGGAAAGACGAGTTTTACGGCACTTGCGGCAAAGCACTTCATCGCAAAGGCTCAGACACCGATCCTCCTTGTGGATCTCGATCCTGACCAGAACCTCGCCGAGATGGTGGGGGTCGATCTCGAGAAGGAAGGCGTGAAGACGATTGCAGATCTCATCTCAGAGACGTTTATAAAGCGGGGCGGCACCACGACAGGGATTGCACCCACTGAGCGGATCGAGAGCAGGATCTGGGAGGATGGCCTGTATGAAGGCGGTTCATTCGATCTCATCGCAGTCGGGACGAAGTGGGTGGAGGGCTGCTACTGCCTTCCTGACTCGGCACTGAAGGGAGCACTCGCAACGATTACGAAGAACTACCGGTATGTGCTGATCGACTCACCGGCAGGGCTTGAGCATCTGAACCGGAAGGTGGCAAGCCAGGTTGACGATATCTTCGACATCATGGGCCCCTCGCACAAGTCATTTGAGCATGTGAAACGGGCACACCGGATCATCAGGGAGGTGAAGATCGGGATGAACCGGTTCTTCATCGTGGGAGGATATCTCTTCCCGGAGTCAGAGGAGGAACGGGCAAAGACAACCCTCCCGCATGAGTATCTCGGGAAGGTGATGCAGGACCAACTGGTGCAGGAGTATGTCCTCTCCGGCAGATCGCTTCTGGATCTCCCTGATGATACACCAGGCTATCTCTCGGTAAAGGAGATCCTTGGGAAAGCCGGGTACTGAAGAAAATATGGTTAGGCGAAGGGGGGGAAAAGGGAGGAAAGAAACAGAATGCCTTCCGGACTCTCCTTCGAGCGGTAGACTGAAGACCGATCACGTTTGAGGCATAATAGATGGATCTGCATGCTTTTTTCCGGGACGAATCGATAGAGATGTACGGCGAGGCATCTCTCCCTGCCCTCTCAGAGAGGGATAGGGGATATGTGAAGGAGTTCTTTCCTTTCGGCGAATCAGTGATCGTCTTCGGAGAGGCAGTTCCGGCTGAAGCATATTCCCTAAATGCAAGAGATCAGACGAAGATCATGCTTGGAATTGCAGAAGGGCTGAATGATGCCGCGATCCGGCTTGAGAGCATGCTCGATGGCGAGGGCATCCCGGCCCGGCATATCCCCCTCTATCTCCCGATCAGGATCGAGGATGGCCGGGTGCGGGGCGTGGTGCGGCTGAAGCAGGTTGCAGCTGCCGCCGGCCTTGGAGCACCGGGGAAGAGCACCCTGCTCCTGAACAGGGAGCATGGGGCCCGGCTGATTCTCTCCGGTGTTGTCACCGGAGAATCTAATCTTATCAAGACCAATAGCGTGCAGAAACAGGAGAACGCTGAAGATCACGCGAACCAGAACCCGGATATCTGTATTGGGTGCGGAAAATGCATCAAAGCCTGCCCGGCAGGTGCTATAGGCCCTGATGGTGTCGAGGTCTTCAGGTGCAGGACCATCAGCCCGTGGGTTCCGGGGCCGGTTGTCCCGATAGCAAAATGGCTGATCGGCAGGCAGCTCCTCCTCAGGTGCATAGCACCAATCGCCCCCTGGATTGCGAAGACGGCGACGATTCGGTGCAGCAGGTGTGTGACGGAATGCCCGGTTTTTGGGGGCAGGAATTGGACGCAGGAATAAAAGAGAAAATCCCAATTAACTGCATTTATCGTATTAGAGGGTATTTACAATAAGAATTTATGAATTTAGGCCATAGATGATCTGAACATAGGGATTTGTTCTCTTCGCAAATGACAAGACACTAAAAAAATCTCTAAATAACCTTAAAAGCACATATTCTCGATTTTATTGCATCTTCTGCCATTTTATGAGCCGCACCGTTAGGTTAATGACATGAGAGTTTAATGTTACAGACTGAGAACGGACGAACGCAAAGTGAACAATCCAAATGGACAGATAGGTAAAAAGGCCGTTTTCTGAAAGATATCCACCCAATAGATATTCAGGAGATGACAGTATGACCGACAAAAACAAGAGCCCTGCAATGGGCGAAGGAAATCCAATGATGAGTGGGAAAGGAAGAACGATCCAGGACTGGTGGCCAAACCAGCTGAACCTGAAGCTGCTTCACCAGCACTCCCCCCTCACAAACCCGATGGGAGAAGAGTTCAACTATGCCGAAGAGTTCAAAACACTCGACCTGAAGGCCGTCAAAGCAGATCTGAAGTCACTGATGACGGCTTCAGAAGAGTGGTGGCCTGCGGACTTTGGCCATTACGGACCCTTCATGATCCGCATGGCATGGCACAGCGCCGGCACCTACCGCAGTGGAGATGGCCGGGGCGGCGCCGGTTCAGCTCAGCAGCGGTTTCCACCCCTCAGCAGCTGGCCTGACAACGTCAATCTCGACAAGGCACGCCGGCTCCTCTGGCCGATAAAACAGAAGTACGGCAGAAAGATCTCATGGGCCGATCTTATGATCCTTGCCGGAAATGTTGCTCTTGAGTCAATGGGTTTTGAGACATTCGGCTTCGGTGGCGGCCGCAAAGACGTATGGGAGCCCGAAGAAGAAGTCTACTGGGGATCAGAAGAAGAATGGCTTGGTGACAAACGCTATTCCGGTGAACGGAACCTTGAAAACCCGCTTGCAGCTGTCCAGATGGGATTAATTTACGTCAATCCCGAAGGCCCTAACGGCAACCCCGATCCGGTTGCAGCAGCAAAGGATATCCGCGAAACCTTCGCCCGTATGGGGATGAATGACGAAGAGACCGTCGCCCTCATTGCCGGAGGACACAGCTTCGGAAAATGCCATGGTGCCGGTCCTGCAACCCATGTCGGCCCCGAGCCGGAAGCTGCCCCTATTGAGGAGCAGGGTCTTGGCTGGAAGAGCAGCTTTGGCACCGGGAAGGGTGGCGACACCATCTCAAGCGGCCTTGAGGTTACCTGGACCAACACGCCGACGAAGTGGAGCAACAACTTCCTGCGGATACTCTTCACTCATGAATGGGAACTGACGAAGAGCCCTGCCGGTGCTCACCAGTGGAAGCCAAAGGGCGACGGAGGCGCCGGCACCGTGCCGGATGCCCACGATCCATCGAAGCGGCATGCCCCCTCCATGCTGACGACAGACCTCTCCCTCAGGTTTGATCCCATCTATGAGAAGATATCACGCCGTTTCTATGAGAATCCCGATCAGCTCACCGAGGCATTCTCCCGTGCATGGTTCAAGCTGACACACAGGGACATGGGGCCCCGATCACGCTATCTCGGCCCCGAGGTACCAAAGGAAGATCTGATCTGGCAGGATCCGATCCCCGCCGTCGATCATAAGCTGATTGATGCAAAGGATATCGCCTCCCTCGGGGAGAAGATCCTCGCTTCCGGCCTGTCGGTTTCGGAGCTGGTTACAACCGCATGGGCATCGGCATCCACCTTCCGCGGCTCTGACAAGCGGGGCGGTGCCAATGGTGCACGCATCCGCCTTTCGCCGCAGAAAGACTGGGAAGTCAACCAGCCCGCCCGTCTGGCAAAGGTCCTCAAGACCCTGACTGAGATACAGGCTGCATTCAACAGTGCACAGAAAGACGGGAAGAAGGTATCACTTGCAGATCTGATCGTCCTTGCCGGATGTGCCGGTGTCGAAAAAGCGGCGAAGAATGCCGGACATACCGTGACAGTCCCCTTCTCGCCGGGACGAACTGATGCCTCACAGGAGCAGACCGATGTGGAATCATTTGGCGTTCTTGAGCCGAAGGCAGATGGCTTCCGGAACTACCAGAAGACCCGCTATTCTGTATCGGCTGAGGAGCTGCTCGTTGACAAGGCGCAACTGCTGACCCTGACTGCGCCTGAGATGACGGTGCTTATCGGCGGTATGCGTGTACTGAACACCAACTACGGACAGACAAAATACGGTGTCTTCACCACAAAACCAGAGACGCTCACAAACGACTTCTTTGTCAACCTGCTTGACATGAGGACCGGGTGGAAACCAGTCTCAAAGGATGCAGACATCTTTGAAGGACGCGATCGCAAAACAGGCGACCTCAGGTGGACCGGCACCCGTGTCGATCTCATCTTCGGATCAAATGCCCAGCTCCGGGCACTGGCCGAGGTGTATGCAAGTGAAGATGGAAAAGAGAAGTTTGTCTTAGACTTTGTGGCGGCATGGGCCAAAGTGATGGATCTTGACCGCTTCGATCTCGCCTGATTGAGGGTCAGAAGCATTGAGATAGTGGAAAACTTCTGAGGAGGATGGATCATAGAGGAACTGGAGAAAATCGCCGATAAAATGTGGATTGGATATTTGACAACAGATATCTGGCAGGAATGATTAATCCCTTTCCTTTTTTATGAATCATTGCAGGATTAAAAAACAGGATAGTCCGGACCATCTGCATTATGCAACGACACCGTGGATGAAAGCATCATTACAGGCTGCGATTGCCCGTTCTATCCCCCGATCCTTCTATCAGCCACTGCCAGACCGGCATGACATGAACCTTCATCCCATCGGGAGTGAGAATCTCCTCCTCCTGGTTATAGGTGAGAATCGTGCCCTCTGAGAGAGCATGAGCCGCCATAGCCTGGGAGAGCCCTGCGATCTCACGGTCACGATCAATCGCATTCAGTTCATATGAGATCTGGAGCACATCTGTTGTGTGATCTCTCTCACGGATGATAAAATCGCATTCACCAGATTCTTTGAAGAAGAATATCTCCGCACCTCTCCTTCTCAGCTCGATGAATACCAGATTCTCTAACAAGCGGCCGGTATCCTGTGAAAAGCGGAATGCAATGGCATTTCTCATCCCGTTATCTATCACGTACAGCTTCTTCTGCCCTGCATACTGCCGTTTCAGGGAAGCATCGTATCTGTAGAGTTCAAAGACAAGATATGCTTCTTCCAGATAACCGATGTATGCCCTAACTGACATCGGACTCTTGATCTCAACTGCTTTTGCGAGTGAATTGTAACTGGCCTCCTTTCCCGCATTTGAAAAGACATACTGAACAAGCTGCTGGAATGCCTTTACCTCCCGTATACCAAACCGAGAGACAATATCGCGGTAGATGATATCATCATATGTCCGTTTCAGGTACTCCGGATCACCGAATTTCAGAAATTCGGGAAAGCCGCCCTCTTCAAGATAGCGATCAAAGGTTCTCAGGATATCGGCTTTCGTCTTCGAGGTCAGTGAACCGGCGTCTATCCCATGGAATGTAAGAAGCTCAGGGAATGAGAAAGGATAGAGTTCAATCTTTGCGTATCTGCCGGTAAGGTGTGTCCCATGTTCTGAAGAGAGGAGGCGGGCATTTGATCCTGTCAGATAGATCTTGTACCCCTCATCGTGGATGCGACGGATAAAACGCTCCCATCCCGGGATATTCTGGATCTCATCGATAAAGATAGTCCGGGTATCTTGTGCAATCTTCTGAAAGATGATCATGAGCCGGGAGAAATCCGCGGCGCTAAAATCGATTAGCCGCTCATCATCAAAATTCATGTAATAATAGGAATCATAGTGAGTGGCAAACTGACGCAGGAGTGTCGATTTTCCACACCGCCTCACCCCTGAGATGATGACGATCTGATCGTGCCGCATATACCTGTCGTATTCGATGGAACGGTTCACACCGGGATCCTTTGCTATGAATACCTCCTGTTGATCGAGGATGATCTCTTCAAGGGTGCGATCGGTTAACATGTATATTACCAATATTGATTTTACATCTATTTTGTATATTAGCAATATATACTTTTTGTCAACCTCACAGTAATGAGAAAGATCCATTTGAGAGGAGCGGATTCATACATTCTACCCCCTCCCTTTTTCTCCAATCCCCACCCATCTCTTTTTCAGATGATCGAATACGGCATCAATACCATCGGTAAATCCCTCACCGTCTTTGAGCCGGTCACCATCGGCTTTCCCTCCCGCGACTATATCGGGAAAGTTGATCACCCCGGCACCGTGATCGGCACAGGCGTGACACTCAGATCCGGCACCATCCTCTATGCCGACGTCACCCTTGGGGATCGCTGCAACACCGGCCACAATGTCCTGATCCGCGAGAAGACATTCATCGGGAATGAGACCTCGGTTGGCACCGGCACCATCATTGAGGGGAACTGTTCAATCGGATCGCACGTGAGCATCCAGAGCATGGCATTCATCCCAACCCACACCAGAATAGGCAATCATGTCTTCATCGGCCCGCATGTCACCCTCACAAATGACCGCTACCCACCATCCGGCAAGCCCCGGCTTGAGGGGCCGGTGATCGAGGACTATGCAGCAATCGGAGCGGCCGCCATCATCCTCCCTGGCGTCACGATCGGACGGGGGGCGGCCGTTGCAGCGGGATCAGTTGTTACGCATGATGTACCGGCAGGGATGATGGCAGTCGGATCTCCGGCCCGGATCAAGCCGCTGCCGGAAGAGATGAAGAGGGGATAGACTAATTAGAAATTAGGAGAGAATGAGGGAAATCTATCATTTACCATATCGTTTATAGATTGTGCTTCTATGCCCAATTCCATCAACAAGAAGCACTTTTTCTGATTGATCAAGGAGTAGGATCACCCGATATTCGCCAACCCTGAATTTATATTGTGGAGGGTTCTTTGCTCCTTTCATCTTTTGAATATGGGCAAAAGGATCTTCTCTGATATCACCAATGGCAAAGACAATCTTTTTAATAACCTCAATGGGCAACTTTGAGAGATCTCTGTCTGCTGCTTTGGAATAATGGATTTCAAAGGTCATTTAAGGGCATATTTCTTTATAATCTCGTCTTCAGTCAGAGATTCACCCCTTCGGTATTCAGAGATGGCTTCCTTTGCTCTTTTTGCCCATCCTGAGCAGAGAGACGTATCCAGATCATCATGATCGTCGAGCAATTGTTCAATAACCTCCTCATACGACTCCCCTGGCCTCTTTATCTTATCCAGCCGGGTTTTTATCTCCGGTGAAACAGGGATTGAAACGCTCATATATATCCATCCTCCTCATACCATCATATATCTTTCACTTATATCAAAACTAATCGCCCAGACTGATTCAGAGCCAGATCCCACCGATCAGCTTGAATGAGAGGGGTCTCCCACCCCCATTTTAAGGAGTACACTATGCCATATCTTCGAAAAAGTGTACTCCCATGACACTTTTTCGATCCAAAAAGTGTACTCTGGCAACACTTTTATTATGTCGGAGGTGAAGAGAGGATAACATGGAGCGAAAGATATCTGCCAGGCTCAGGCAGTGGAAAGATGAACACAATCGTAAACCTCTTCTCCTGTATGGCGCCCGGCAGGTGGGAAAGACATACTCGGTTCTTGATTTTGGGAAAACACACTATGCAAATACTATCTATGTAAATTTCGAGGCAAATACAGAGGCAGCAAACATCTTTGCCCGTGATTTGAATCCGGAGAGAATTGTAAAGGAACTCTCTGCATTATATGCACAAACAATTCTTCCTTCTGATACGCTCATCTTCTTTGATGAAATCCAGGTATGCGAAAGGGCACTGACATCCCTGAAATATTTCTGCGAAGATCAGGCTGACTACCACATTATCGCAGCCGGAAGCCTCCTTGGAGTTGCCCTGAACCGGGAGCAATACTCATTTCCTGTCGGAAAAGTCGAGATGCTTTCCCTCTATCCTCTGGATTTTGAAGAGTTCTTATGGGCGAATGGACGAACGGAACTTGCGGATCTGATCAGGGAGTCATACAATTCCAATACCAGAATGTCGCTGCATGAAACAGCTCTTGATCTCTTCCGGCTCTACCTTGTGGTTGGGGGGATGCCGGGTGCGGTTCTTGAATACAAGGAGCGTGAGGATATGGACTACCTTCATTCCGTCCAGAAAAATATCAGTAATGCTTATATCGCAGATATGGCAAAATACGCCGCTCCCGAAGAGACAGCTCGAATAATGGAGGTATTTCAGAGTATTCCCACACAGCTTGCAAAACCCAATAAAAAATTCCAATACCGTATCATCAAATCGGGGGCACGGGCAAATACCTATGATTCAGCACTCAACTGGCTGAAAGAATCAGGGATCATTATAATCTGCAATAAGGTCAATGAAGCTGTCCTGCCCTTAACGGTTCATCACGATCCATATTTTTTTAAGATCTACATGACCGATACCGGTCTCCTTTGTGCTCACTTCGGGCTACCTGCACATCTGATTCTGCAAAACAGTTCACAGATGGACAGTATTAAGGGAGTCCTGACAGAAAACTATGTCTGTTTCGCACTCCGTGTAGCCGGTTATACCCCATATTACTGGAAATCAAAAGGAAATGCGGAGGTAGATTTTGTCATTCAGGGCAGATCCGTAAATATCATCCCAATAGAAGTGAAATCCTCAGGAAATGTCCGGTCTAAAAGTCTCACCCAATTTACTGAATACTATCATCCTGAATATGCCATCAGGATATCCACAAAAAATTTTGGACTGGATAATGAGATAAGGTCAGTCCCTCTGTATGCAGTCCACTGTATCAGCGATTGAGGAATGTCTCCCCTCTCCCCTCTCCCCTCACTCCCCCTTCTTCCACGACACCATCGCCGTCGTCCTGACAGATCGTTCATGATACTTCCCCTCACTATCCTTCTCAAGCCGCTCCCGGAAGTGCCGGGTGACGAGATCAGAGTCCTCAAAACCCGGTGCATGCATCGTGATCCACTGCTCTGCCGCCTCCTCAGGCGAATCATACACCGTCTCCCAGAGGGCCCGGTAGATCCTGATATCCGCATAGATACCAAGCCCGTGCAGGATGTTCACCAGGAAGAGGGCATCCGGATATCCAACCTGCCGGGTTCCCTCCTCCCCGTGGACTGCGGTATAGAGCGCCATCTCCTCAGGCTCCCGCCAGGGCCCCATATGCCAGAAGAGATGGACAGAGCGGCGGGCAGCGGAATCCAGCTTCCGAAGGGCCGCCCCGACATCATAGAAACCGAGCGAGAAGGCAGCGATCACTACATCATGCACCGGAATATCGCTGCCGATCACAACATCCTCCCACCGCTTCACCACAACTAAATAGTTCGTTCTCCCCTCTGCTGCCATCCGCTCCTCCAGGTGCGACAGCATCCCGGCAGACGCATCCAGTGCGGTGACATGGGATATCATGCCCGCAATAGGGACAGCCAGCCGCCCGGTCCCCGCCCCCATATCGAGGACGGTGTCTGTCGGAAGGAGATCGAGCATTGAGAGCTCCTGTTTCGTCGACTCCTTCTCGTCACGGGTGATCCGGCTGTATGCATGCGCCTTCTTGTTCCAGATCTTCCCCGGATCACGATCCTTATCGGTGCGGAGACGTGAGCTGACATGAATTGCCTTCCAGAGTTCACTCCAGTTGATGATCGTATCCATAGAGATTCCTTCATCCTGAGATGCTATCAAATGGATGGTCAGGGTACCAGCTATCCTCCGAAAATCCACTTTCAGGATATGGCAAAACATTATGACCCTTCAGTACCATTGCGGGAATGTTGGTGAAGAAGATGGATGCAACAAGAATCTCCTACCACGACTCGGTCAGACGAGTCTATGAACGGCTGAAGGAAGACGGCATGTCAAATGTCTGGGATCGGTATGAAGCACAGGGGCTCGGGGCAAGCCCGGATACCAGGTGTAAGTTCTGCATGGGCGGTGTCCGGTGTGACTTCTGTTCAAACGGACCCTGCCGTGCCGATGCGGCATCAGATAAACGCGGCGTCTGCGGTATCTCGGCAGACGGGATGGCTATGCGGATGATGCTCCTGCGGAATGTGATGGGCGCATCAACCTACCAGTACCATTGTGAAGAGACGATCAGGACACTCAGGGAGGCAGCAGATGGAAGAGGGCCATTTACAATTCAGGAACCCGAAAAACTTGCTGACTTCAAAAAGAGGCTGGGGATAACCGGTGATGTCCATGCACTCTGTGACTTCCTGCAGGAGGAGTTCCACAAACGATCGCATGAAGAGAGCAGAATCGTCGGGATGCTCGCACCGGAAGACCGGAAGAAGGTCTGGCGTGAGCTTGGGATCTTTCCCGGCGGCATCTACGGCGAGATGGTGCTGGCAACCGGCTCCTCGCTCACGAGTGTCGATGGATACTATGTCTCGCTTGCCAAAAAGGCGATGCGGCTTGGAGTGGCAATGGCATACCAGAGCCAGATCGTCCTTGAATCACTTCAGGACATCCTCTTTGGGATCCCAAGGCCGCATGAGGTGAGGGTCGATCTCGGCGTCCTTGACCCGGACTACGTCAACATCCTCCCTAACGGCCACGAGCCGTTCCTTGGGTTTGCTCTGGTCGAGGCAGCCCGGCGCCCGGATCTCCAGAAGGCTGCCCGTGATGCCGAGGCAAAGGGGCTCAGAATCATCGCAAACATCGAGACCGGGCAGGAGATGATCCAGCGGTGGAAGATGGATGATGTCTTCTCAGGCTTCACCGGGAACTGGATCATGCAGGAAGCGGTGCTGGCAACCGGTGCGGTTGATGTCTTTGTCGCAGATATGAACTGCTCGCTCCCGATGGACCCGCTCTATGCAGAAAAATACCACTTCCGGCTTGTCCCGGTGAGCCAGCTTGTCGCCTTCGAAGGAGAAACGGATCGCGAGGATTACGAGCCACTCAATGCGGACGCACAGGCTGAGAAGCTGATCAGGATGGGAATAGACAACTTCCGGAAACGGAGATTAAATGTCACCCCGGTAACCGGCCTCCCGGTACGAACTGCAATAGCAGGGTTCTCACCTGAAAGCATTGTCGCCGCACTCGGCGGATCGCTCGACCCGCTTCTTGATGTGATCAAGGACGGAACAATCCGGGGTGTCTGCGGTCTCGTATCCTGCACAACATTGAGGGATCACGGGCAGGATGTCCATACAGTGGCAATCGCAGAAGAATTAATCAAACGTGATATCCTCGTCCTTGCGATGGGATGCGGATCAGCCGCCCTCCAGGTAGCGGGGCTTGCCTCCCTCGAGGCAAAGAAGAGGGCGGGCCCCGGCCTCTCACAACTCTGCACGACACTCGGGATTCCCCCGGTACTCTCCTTTGGCACCTGCACCGATACCGGCAGGTGTGCTGACCTGATCAGGTCGATTGCAGATGCACTCGGAGTAGCGGTCACGCAGCTCCCGGTCGCAGCAGCTGCACCCGAATACATGGAGCAGAAGGCAACCATCGATGCAATCTTCGCCCTTGCCTTTGGCCTCTACACCTATGTGAACCCGATCCCAACCGTTACCGGAGCACCCAATCTGGTAAAGCTCTTAACAGAAGACCTCAAAGGATTAACTGGCGGAGTCCTCTCGGTTGAGCCGGACCCGGTAAAAGCGGTCGACGGAATCGCCGCACATATCGAGGCAAAGAGAAAGGAGCTTGGAATATGAGTGAAGACATAAAAGGAAAAGTGATCAGGCTGGATGAGCTCGTTGAGTACCAGGATGGAACGGTTGCAAGCAGGATGGTGATCAAGCAGAAGCATGGCAACATCACCATCTTCTCTTTTGACGAAGACGAGGGGCTCTCGGAGCATACTGCACCCTTTGATGCCCTTGTCACCATCCTGGATGGCGAATGCGAGATCTGGCTTGAAGGGAAGACGTTTGAGATGAAGACGGGGGACTCGATCATCTTCCCGGCAAACGCCCCGCATGCCCTCTCGGCGATCACGAAGTTCAAGATGTCGCTCACCATGATCAAGGAGTAAGAGAATGGCAGATGAAGGCGATTACTGTACAGTCTGCGGGGGAACCCCCCCTGACAAGATATTGATCAAAAAGATCCTCGTTGACGGCAAGGAAACAGGCATCGACAAGCTTGACTGGATAATCGAAGAGGTAAAGAAACTAAAACTCACCAGTAAGCAGGCGATTGCTGATGAGATCATGCTCAGGGTTGCCCGGTTCAATTACATCCCGACAAAAAAGAGAGAGGCATACCAGGAGGCACTCCTTGAAGAGTACCACCGGTCAGCCTAAAGAATATCAACCCGATAATCGCTCATCAGGGCGGCTGAATACGACTCACCCCTGATGAACCTGATTCCTTCAAGATCTTCAATATTTAATGTCTGGCCATCCGCAGTCGTTGCACCAGTCAGTACAAGGAATGTCCCGGACTTCTCCAGATGGAGGGTTACCACGTTTCCGGAGAGCGGAGCCAAATAGGTGATCGCAAGGGAATTGGGAGACTCTTCCCATCTTCCGGTGACAACATCCGCATAGCCGGGCCGGTCCGGATCTTCGAGCGACATAAAGACAATATTTGCATCTCCGTTCGAATAGAACTGGAAGAGGAAGACCGGATGGCCGGAATCATGTACCCAGACCCCGGCAAGGGGACTTTCGGGTGCTGCCGGTTCCGCCTCGCTGACACAGCCTGCCGTCAGGAGGACGAGGAGCGAGATACAGATCATATACCATTTCATCAGATATCTTTTCTCACAATTGCTTATGGGCGTTTGCATCAGGAATCTCAATCCTCTCTCCTGGAGCAAGGATGGCAACCTGCATATCGGTTGTCTTCTCAATTGCATGCTTAAATGACTCTGGATCCTGTGCGATCTTCTCCCAGGTATTATAGTGGATCGGGATGACGAGAGGTGCCCCGATATAATGGGCTGCAATCATCGCCTCATCAGGCCCCATCGTGAACCGATCCCCGATCGGGAGCAGTGCTACATCGGGATGGTAGAGATCGCGTATGAGCTTCATATCCGAAAACAGTGCGGTATCCCCGGCATGATAGATCGTCACGCCATCCATTTTGATGATATATCCGGCAGCCGGACCGCCATAATAGCCGCCACCGGCATCCTCAATCCAGGAGGAATGAATAGCCTGCGTCATGGTGATCAAAACACCATCCAGAGCTATGCTGCCCCCGATATTCAGTGCTTCCGCGGATACGCCCTGGGCAGCGAGGTATTTCGCCAGTTCATTCGGGGCAATCGTCTTCCGTTTCAGTGAAACCGTCTCTCCCAGGTGATCAGCATGGCCATGCGTTACACAGACAATATCCGAATTCGGGGGAGTATCGCCGGACGGGATGAAGGGATCGATTAAGACACGCTTTGATCCCTCGATAAGGATACAGGAATGTCCGTAATATGACAGATACATGGGAAGAAGATCGGGTGAGAGAGTAAAAAAGGTTAGCTGAGATCAATCATCTCAGCTTCGGTAATATCGATTGCGTCACCAAGGCTGTCCCGGGTAACGGCAAGGGTCATCTGTTCGGTGAGATCACGATCCTCCATCACATCGCGGATGCGTTCAAGATAGGGATCAAGGGTGGTATCCTTCTGCTCATCAAGGACATGGCGGTACTCCCTGAGGGTGGAAGGGCTGATCCCAAGATGCTCTGAGATCTCCTTCATCGTGAGATCCTGTGCAAGCAGATCATCAAGAATTGCCGGATCAAACGGCATCTTAAAGTCGAGATCCCGGAAGAGCTTCAACCGTACCCGGGCCCTGGCAACCGTCTTTGAGAGTTTCTCATCGCCAAGGCTCCGTGCAATCTCGGTATCGTTCTTGCCATTATCATAGAGGGTGATCAGGCGCGCAAGCTGAATCGGCTCCAGTTTGGTCTTGAAATGACCAGCATCGAGGATTTCGCGCATGATAAGCGCTATTTCACGTTCAACTGCATCCTGGTCGCGTAATGTCCCGTGGATCTTCTTCATCGGCTCGACGATCTTTGTCTTACTGGTGATATCGGCGAAGAGCTTGAGAAGATCTTTTTGTTTATTGGTGGTAGCCATGTGTATATCGACCTATTCCTATGATCTTCACATCTCATCGGGCTCATACCATAAATAATTTGCCTATCCGGAAGAGGAGTGGCGCGAGATGGCAATCATATCAAATACCGCCTCATCCAAAGAGTAAGGAAGAGTTGTGTTGCTCAATGGTGGATATATATGAAAAAGTGATCGATCTCTCCCGGCGACGTGGCTATGTCTGGCCATCCGGGGAGATTTATGGGTCTGTAGCAGGTTTTATTGATTACGGCCCCCTCGGCGCGATGATGAAACGCCGGATCGAAGATACCTGGCGGGAGTTCTATGTCATCCGTGAGGGATACTACGAGATTGAATGCCCCACGATCGGGATTGAGCCGATCTATCTCGCCTCCGGGCACCTGAAAGGGTTCTCTGACAAGATGTTCGAATGCCCGCACTGCCATGAGTTCTTCCGGGCAGATCATGTTGCAGAAGAATATGAGATCCACAATGCCCAGGCACTCTCAAAAGAGCGGCTGGCGGAAGAGCTGAAAGACAAGACATGCACCTCCTGTAACAAGCCTCTCGGCGATGTCGATGTCTTTGATTTCAACCTGATGTTCGGGACATCAATCGGGCCGGGCGGGCAGCGGAAAGGATACCTCCGCCCGGAGACTGCACAGGGGATCTTCACCGACTTTGGACGCCTGCTCAGGTTCTACCGCGACTCCCTCCCCTTTGGAACAGTCCAGATAGGGAGATCCTACAGGAACGAGATCTCGCCCCGGCAGGGCATGATCCGGCTCCGGGAATTTACCCAGGCAGAAGCCGAAATCTTTGTCCACCCAAACGAGAAAGATCACCCGAACTTCTCCCGGTATGCAGATTACAGGATGCCGCTCTTTGGAATCAAGCAGCAGCAGGAAGAAACAGAGGCGATCACCCTCACCATGCGTGAGGCAGTTGACAAAGGCCTTGTTGCAAGTGAATATGTCGCATACTACCTTGCTGTTACCCATGACTTCATGATCAGGATCGGCGTTGATCCCACAAAGATCCGGTTCCGCCAGCACCTGCCTGACGAGCGGGCACATTATGCAGCAGACTGCTGGGATGCAGAGTACCATTCATCCCGGTTTGGCTGGGTTGAAGCGGTCGGAATCGCCGACCGGACTGACTATGACCTCCGGGCTCATGCAGCAGTCTCGGGAGAGAAGATGACCGTCTTCATCCAGTACCAGGAGCCCCGTATCGAGAGAAGATATGCAATAGTTCCGAAGATGGGCAAACTCGGCCCCCGGTTCAAGAACCGGGCAAAAGAGGTCGGGGAGAAGATAGCCGCATCGGTTCCGCAGGATGATGGAACAACAATCGAATTTGATGGCGAGAGAATCTTCATCGAAGCAGACCTCTTTGAGATCAGGGACGAAGAGGTGCTGGTGCGTGGAGAAGAGATCATGCCTCATGTCATCGAGCCCAGTTACGGGATAGACCGGCTCTGTTACGCCGTCCTCGAACACTCCTTCTATCAGGACGAGGTAGATGGCGAGGTTCGAACCGTGCTCCGCCTACCCCCGGCAATTGCCCCCGTGCAGGTGGCAGTCTTCCCCCTGATGAACCGTGACGGCCTCGATGAGATCGCACACCAGATCACAGACGCCATCAAGAGTGAGGGAATTCTGGCCGAATATGATGATTCCGGTGCAATCGGCAGGCGGTATAGGAGGCAGGATGAGATCGGAACACCCTATGCGATCACCGTCGATTATGAGTCAAAAGACGATGATTCAGTCACGCTCAGGGAACGTGACAGCATGCAGCAGATCAGGGTCAGAATTGATGAGATCCCATCCACCATCCGAAAGCTCATCAGGGGCGGGATACCGTTTTCACGGGATTAGATGATGGAGACGATCCAGCACCCGTTCATCAGACCAGATACAGTAGAAAAACGCCAGTACCAGCTCGCCGTTGCGATGAGGGCGCTTGAGGAGAATACCCTTGTTGTCCTCCCGACCGGGCTTGGGAAGACGGTGATCGCACTCCTTGTTGCCGCCTCCCGGCTTCTGAATGAGGGGGGAAGGATTCTGATTGTCGCCCCCACAAAACCACTTGTTGACCAGCATCTCAGGTTTTTTCAGAACACCCTGAACCTGCCCGATCCACAGGATTCAGATTGTATCAGCTTCACAGGCGATACCCCCCCTCCCAAGAGGACGCGGCTCTGGGAAGGATGCCGGGTCTGCTGCGCCACCCCGCAGGTGATCCAGAACGATGTTGAGCAGGGCCGCTACACCCTTTCTGATGTCTCTCTTCTGATTGTGGATGAATGCCACCGTGCCGTCGGCAATTATGCCTATACCCATCTTGCAGAACAGTATCTCGAACAGGTAGATAAACCCCTGATCCTCGGGATGACCGCATCACCGGGGAGCGATCAGGCCAGGGTTGGCGAGGTCTGCACCCATCTTGGGATCACCCATGTCGAGACACGGGACGAGACCGATCCCGATGTGATCCCCTATATCCACGAACGGACACTGGAAGTGATCCCGGTTGAGTTGCCACTGCCGCTGAAACGGATCGTCCAGCTTACAGAAGCGATGATAGACAGCCGCCTCGGGACACTTGCATCACTCCAGTACTCGCTCCCAAAACGTGAGGGGCTCTCGATGAAGACACTCTCACATCTCTATGCAACAATCCAGGAACGGATCGCAGCAGGGGATGCACGTGCCTACTCGGCTGCCTCACTCTATGGCGAGATCATGAAACTCCGGCATGCCGTGATCCTGGCAGAGTCACAGGGATCCCGTGCACTCTCACTCTATCTCGAAAAACTCAACACCGAAGGGCATTCGAAGAAGGGGAGCAAGGCAAGCCAGAGGATGGTCGCGGATCACCGCTTCACAGAGATTACCCGGATCATCACCGGGATAACTGGAGAGATCCACCCAAAAGCCGGGATCACCGCAGCTATCATCAGGAACCAGCTGATCGACGATCCAGACAGCAAAATCATCGTCTTTGCAAGCTACCGTGACTCGGTATCGATGCTTGTCGACTACCTGACTGAAGAGGGTATCACCGCCTGCCGGTTCGTCGGCCAGGCATCAAAACAGAAAGAGAAGGGGCTTTCCCAGAAGAAACAGATCGAGGCGATCCAGAGATTCCGGGGAGGGGAGTACCATGTCCTCGTCGCCACTTCCGTCGGAGAAGAAGGGCTTGATATCCCATCCACCGATCTTGTCATCTTCTATGAGGCGGTGCCATCCGAAATCCGGAGCATCCAGCGGAAAGGGCGTACCGGCAGGAGTGCAGCAGGCAGGATCATCGTCCTCGTCACAAAGGGAACAAGTGATGAGACATTCCGGTGGGTTTCAACACGGCGCGAGAAGGCGATGGCAACCGGAGTGAGGCGCCTTCAGGAGAGAAGCGAAAAAGAAGAGATCAAAGAGGAGATACAGGCAAGTATCGGAAACTATATCACTCTCTCCGATGATGATACGGCTCATTCCCCCGGAGAGCCGCAATCGAAAGAGCCCCTTCCCTGATCGCCTGCATATAGAGAAGGCACCGGGCCGGATCGGGCTCGTTTGCAATCCTGCCACAGAGCAGCACCATCGCATCTGAGATCGGATCGACACACGAGGGGATATCAGCCTTATTCTGATGCTGAGAAATATCTGCATCAACATTTGGGGCAGGAATAACCTGTTTTTGCGGATCAGCTGGTATTGTACGAGTGGGGATCGGATCGACCGGCATTTCAGAGCCTGATTCAGCCGTCTCTTTCGCAGATTCAGCACAGACCACACAGAACTGTCTGCCCTTGTACTCAAAGAGCGGTGCGTGGCAGACCGGACAGGTCTTTGCCAGCATCTTCGCACCCTTCAGAAGATATTCAGCCATTATCTCATCAATTTCTGCCATAAACACCAGATCTGTATAGGCGATAGGGGATGATGAAAGATACTCTTTCATCCATGAAACTATATAAGTCCACAGGGGGAATACTAAAGAGCAAGATGGAGGGTTCCAATTGGCAGAAACAAACAATACAATACGAAATTGTGTACAGATTTTACAGATGATGAAGGATGATAACACAATTCCAAGGAATATCCGGCGAGTAGCTGACGAGACCATGAACATCCTTCTTGACGAGAAGAACCAGCCCGGTCTCCGTGCGGCAACCGCAATCTCAAAGATCGACGAGGTCAGCACTGATCCGAATATGCCGGTTCACGCACGCACACGGATCTGGGAACTCGTCTCACAGCTCGAATCAATTCCACTCGACTGAGATTCAGGGTAAAATCGTCAGCAGAACGCTCCTTTCTCTGGCATGGCGGATATCCAGCTCGCAGAGCACGATCTGCTGCCATGTTCCATTGAGGAGCCTCTTTTCAGCAAAAGGTATTGAGAGGGAGGGGCCGATTATCGCCGCCCGCACGTGGGATCGGCCATTGCCATCCCCCCACCGGTCATCGTGTGCATAGGTTGCATCAGCAGGAGCGATCCGTGATAATGCAGTCCGAAGATCACTCACCGCACCGGGCTCATATTCAATGGTTGTCAGGGCAGCGGTTGATCCCACCACAAAGAGGTGGACAATCCCTGTATCCGCTCCACTCTTAACAACAGCATCCGAGACAAAAGGGGTGATATCGATGACATCCCCTTCCCCTGAGGTCTTCAGGTGAATGGTAGTCTGAAACATAGAGAGGGGTTATTTCCCCCCCGGTATCTATTCGTTGTGGTCTTCTTCTTCAGAGCCGCCCTCTTCCTGTGAAGTGAGCATCTCCTGGGTGACGATCGCAAACCCGGTAACCCTGTCACCATCATCGAGCCGGATGATCCGGACCCCGCGGGTGCTCCGTTTCTGGATTGCAACCTCGTTCACACAGGTCCTGATAACAATCCCGGATGCCGTCATGACGATGATCTCATCGGTATCCGAGACGGAACGGGAAGCGACAACCATCCCTGACCTGATATCTGTGACGATGTTCCGGACACCGAGCGTTCCCCTGCCATGGCCGCGGAACTCGTCGAAATCGGTCCGTTTGCCATAGCCGTTCTCGGTTATGGTCAGCAGGTGATCGTTATGGATCACCGTTACCGCCTGGAGATGATCGCCATTACGGAGCGAGATGCCGCGGACACCCATCGCACCCCTGCCGACCGGCCTGACCGCCTCCTCATGGAATCTCAGGCTCTGACCATGGCGGGTGGTCAGGATCAGCTCGCGATCGCCATCAGTCCATTTTACATCGACGAGACGATCGCCTTCCCTGAGTTTGATCGCATTGATGCCGGTCTGCCTTGGATGGGAGAACTGATCGAGTGCGATCTTCACAACCGTTCCATTCCTTGTTGCAAAGAAGAGGAACCGGTCGTCCCTGAACTCAGTGACCGGAATAACTGCCTGTATCGTCTCATTATTGATATTCAGAAGGTTCACAATCGCCTTGCCACGGGAGGTGCGTGTTCCCTCAGGTATATCATAGACCTTCAGCCAGTATGCCCGTCCCAGATCAGAGATACAGAGGAGGTAATCATGGGTGGATGCAACAAAGACAGAGCTGATGCAGTCCTCCTCCTTGGTGGACATGCCGATGATCCCACGGCCCCCTCTCCGCTGCTGCCGGTAGGTATCAAGCGGCATCCGCTTGATGTAGTTGTGTTCGGTGAGGGCGACAAAGACCTTCCTCTCCTCAATGAGTGCCTCTTTATCAAGGAACTCAGCAGAATGTGCAATCTCGGTCCTTCGTGGGTCGCTGAACTTCTCACGGATCTCCCTAGTCTCTTCCTTTACAACCGAGAGGATTGCTGCCTCACTTGAGAGAAGTTCCATGAGCCGTGCAATCTCTGCTTCAAGGGCATTCTTCTCATCCTCAATCTTCTGGCGTTCAAGTGCTGCAAGCCTCCGAAGCTGCATCTTCAGGATCGCATCTGCCTGGATCTCATCGAGCCCGAACCGGGAGATTAAGGCGACACCCGCCTCTTCCACCGATGCCGAGGCCCTGATGGTTGCGATCACTTCATCAATTCTGTCAAGGGCAATTAAGAGGCCAACGAGGATATGGAATCTGTCACGAGCCTTTCTGAGCTCAAACTCCGATCTCCGCCTGACAACCTCCACCCGGTGGGCGAGGAAGTACCGGAGCATATCGGTGAGCGGCAGCACCTTCGGCTGGCCATCGACGATCGAGAGGTTGATGACCCCGAATGTGGTCTGGAGCTGGGTATGCTTATACAGGAGATTCAGAACCACCTGGGCATTGATCCCTTTCTTCAGCTCGATGACGATCCTGATGCCATCCTTGTCGGATTCGTCACGGAGATCGCTGATCCCTTCGATCTTCTTCTCACGCACGAGATCGGCGATATTCTCTATCATCCGTGCCTTATTGACCTGGTAGGGGATCTCGCTGATGATGATCCGTTCCAGATCCCGCTTGCCGGTCTCGATCTCGGAGACGCCACGGACGATGATCCGTCCGTATCCGGTGGTATAGGCGTTCATGATGCCGGCAGATCCCATAATCATGCCGCCGGTCGGGAAATCGGGACCCGGCATGATCGAGAGGATCTCCTGTGGAGAGATCTCCGGATTATCGATGAACTGTTCAACGAGAGTGCAGACCTCGCCCAGGTTGTGGGGCGGCATGTTGGTTGCCATTCCAACCGCAATTCCGCTTGTTCCGTTGACAAGAAGGTTCGGGATGCGGGCAGGAAGAACTGTCGGCTCCTGCGTCGATCCATCGAAGTTCGGGATGAAATTGACCGTCTCCTTCTCGATATCTATCAGGAGCGCCTCAGCCGCTTTTGTAAGCCGGGCTTCGGTGTACCTCATCGCTGCAGCAGAGTCGCCATCAATCGAGCCGAAGTTCCCCTGCCCTTCAACAAGCATGTACCGGTAGCTGAAGGGCTGGGCCATCTTCACGAGGGTATCGTAGATGGCAGAGTCACCGTGAGGGTGGTAGTTCTCCATCGTGGCGGCGACCGCCTTGACGGATTTTCTAAATGGCTTGTCAGAGGTGTTCCCTGACCCCCACATCGCATAGAGGGTACGACGGTGTACCGGTTTCAGACCATCGCGGACATCGGGGATCGCACGGCCGATGATGACGCTCATCGCGTAATCGATGTAGCTCTTCTTCATCTCCTCTTCGATTGGAACCGAAATAACCCGTCCCACTGGCGGCATTGCCGGTTCTTCAGATGTCAAGGTTCTTCACCTCCCCTGCATGGCGTTTGATGAAATCTTTCCTGGCTGAGACATTCTCGCCCATAAGTTTCTCGAAGATATCATTTGCGTGAATCGCATCCTCAATCCTGACCTGTTTCAGCACCCTGCGTTCGGGATCCATCGTCGTCTCCCAGAGCTGGGATGCATTCATCTCACCAAGACCCTTGTACCGCTGGACATGGACACCGGTCTCACCCATCTCACCGACCGCCTTTCGCATCTCCTCCTCGCGGAAGACATAGACCTCCTTCTTCCCCCGTGCAATGCGGTAGAGAGGAGGCTGGGCGAGGTAGATATAGCCGAGATCGATCAGCTCCTTCATGTACCTGTAGAAGAAGGTGAGGAGGAGTGTGCTGATGTGAGCACCATCGACATCCGCATCGGTCATGATGATGATTGCGTGGTACCGGGCACGTTCGGGATTGAAATTTGTCCCGATACCGGTTCCAATCGCAGAAATTAGCGTGTTGATCTCGAGGTTCTTTAAGATTTTATGTTCGGTTGCCTTCTCGACATTGAGGATCTTTCCCCTGAGAGGAAGAATCGCCTGGAATCTGCGGTTTCTCCCCTGCTTTGCCGATCCGCCTGCCGAATCTCCCTCGACGATATACAGCTCGCTCTTTGAGGGGTCGCGTTCGGAACAGTCGGCAAGCTTGCCGGGAAGTGTGGATGACTCAAGAGTGCTCTTTCTCCGGGCAAGTTCCCGTGCATTGCGTGCCGCTTCACGGGCACGGGCCGCTGAGGTTGCCTTCTCGGCAATGATCCCGATGGTCTTTGGGTTCTCTTCAAAGAATTCGGAGAGGCAGCTGTAGACAAGGGAATCAACAATCCCACGGACATTGGAGTTTCCAAGCCGCATCTTGGTCTGCCCTTCAAACTGGGGGTTTGCGATCTTGACACTGATGATGGCGCAGAGCCCTTCACGGACATCATCACCTTTGAAGGAGAAGTCGCCTTTCAACAGGTTGTTCTTCTTTGCAGACGTATTGATCGCCCGTGTAAGGGCTGAGCGGAATCCTTCGAGATGGGTACCGCCTTCCCGGGTATTGACGCTGTTGACGAAGGTGAAGAGAGTTTCACCGTACCCGCTGTTGTACTGGATGGCAACATCCACCTCCATCTTATTCTCTTCATCCTTTCTTGAAATCGAGATAACGTCGGGGAAGAGCGTCTCTTTGCCTTCGTTTAAGTATTTTACAAATTCGCTGATCCCGCCTTCATAGTAGAAGGTCTCTCCATCCCCGCTCCGTTTGTCAAGAACCCGTATTCTCACGCTACTGTTTAAGAACGCAAGTTCACGGAGGCGTGAGCTGATGATATCAAAATCAAAGTGTGTGGTTTCGAAGATGGTTGAATCAGGCTTGAAGGTGATCCGTGTTCCGGTATAGGAGGAGAGATCATCAGTATCCTTTGCTTCATACCCGGATCCAAACCGCTTTCTCAGCCGCTGCCTCAGCTCATCAGGCGACTCCGGCACAGATGAAAGGGGCGATACAACAGCACCCCTTTCAAACCGCATCGAGTAGATGACTCCGCCACGGAAGACTTCCGCAACCATCCACTCGGAGAGGGCGTTTACAACCGAGACACCAACACCATGAAGCCCTCCTGACACCTGGTACGAGTTCTTATCGAACTTACCACCGGCATGCAGGATCGTCATGACCACTTCAAGGGCACTCTTCCCATACTTGGGCATGGTATCGATCGGGACACCCCGCCCGTCATCCTCGATGGTACAGGATCCGTCTGCGTTGATTGAGATATCAATATGGCTGCAGTATCCTGCCAGAGCCTCATCGATTGAGTTATCCACCACCTCATAGATGAGATGGTGCAAACCCCGGCCGTCTGTGCTCCCGATATACATCGCCGGCCGCTCGCGTACCGGACTGAGACCCTCAAGGACGGTGATCTGTTCTGCGTTATATGTACTATTCATGCATGACTCCGATTATGGCAAAATGAAAGGGAAAATGCCCGGAAACAATTCCTTGCCATTTTTTTGCAGACTGGATGGATACCAGCCGCTCTACCAGTATATATTGGTTGTTGAAGATGATATAGGTCTCCCTATCAGACAGATTATTGCCGGATGAGCTGGGAAAATCAGTCGAATGAACCCATATCGGGATCCGGAATGCCCAGTTCCCGGTCAACGGCAAGGATAATTTTTTCGATGATCTTTTTTGCCGCCTCGGCATCCGGTTTGTCATCGGTCCCGATCTTATGCCAGATAATAAGTTTCTTCAGCCGCTCGGTCAGTTGAGCGACCTCGGTTCCTTTCAGGGACGGAGGGACAGACATCTCCGTGACATGATCGGATGCTCCATAGAATGCCTGTTCGGGGGGGAGGGCAAAATGCCTGCTCAGAAGGACGAGGTTCACAACAAAGCCTCTGCCAAATTTACTTTCCATAAAGAATCATCTTGCCGCGAGATCAGATGAATGATGCGGTCAGATGAGATAGACAAGGAGGGGGAAGATGACGATAAATGGCATAATGATCAGAAGAGCAATCCTGTCAGGAGCCGGAAGAGGTTTCTTTGTGATATAGATATGAGAGGAGCGGCCATATCCCCGGCAGAGCATGCTCATATAGGTCCGCTCCCCCTGCTCGAAGGAGCGGAGGAAGAGGGTGCCGATGGTATAGGCGATCGTCGAGAGCCGGTACCGGTAGGAAAGAGCCCGATCATAGGCATTGAAACAGCGGGTGGCAAGGGCGTCCTGGATGCACCCATACATTACCGCAAAGACAAAGAGATACCGGATCGTCATCCCGAGGACCAGTGTAAATTCAGCGGGCAGCCCAAGCCGTGCCGCCCCCTCAAGGAGATCCTTCATCGGTGTCGTTCCTGAAAGGAGGATGATGAAGGAGACGCATACAATGAATTTTGCGGTGAGCATCAGGGCAAACAGGAGTGATTCATGATATACGGCAATCCCAAACGGGAGATCGAGAAGGACAGTAAATTCTGAATAACGGGGGTTTTTAAAGAATATCTGTGCAACGATGATGAAGAATCCAAACGGGAGAATCAGGGCAAGACGGATGAGGTAGGTCCTGACAGATGTCTGAGAGAGTGTAAAGAGGATGAGCAGGAGAAATAGGAATCCGCCGGATACAAGGTAGAGATTCTCTTCGAATGGAAACGATACAACGGCAATGATCGCCGCAAAGGTGATGATCAGCTTTACCCGTGCATCAAGCCGGTGAACAATGCTGTTCCGGTATGACTCCTGCTCAATTGCATAGAGCTCCTCAATCATGGTTGCCTGCCAAATGCCCTGAAGAATGCCGATTCCGCATCGGTGTACCGGTATGCCATATCGATCTGGACACCGTCTCTTCTGAGACTCCGGATAAGTCTTGGCAGTGGCGGGACATGGAGACGCGTTGAGTTCAGGAGCTCCTCATGGGAGAAGATCTCGTCAACTGTTCCCGAGCCGGTGATCCTGCCGTGATTCATCACATAGACGAGATCGGCGATCTCCGGCACAAGATCGACCTGATGCGTCGAGAAGATGATCGTCATCCCGTACTTGTCAGGGAGAGTCTTTAAAAAGGCAAGCAGATCTTCCACTCCGCCGGGATCAAGACCGGCTGTCGGCTCATCGAGCACCAGCACCTGTGGCTCCATTGCCACAACACCTGCAATCGCGACCCTTTTCTTCTCGCCTCCCGAGAGGTGGTGGGGAACGCGGGTACGGAGCTCCTCCAGCCCCAGCATTGCAACAGCGCCATCCACCCGGTGTGCAACAGTTTCCGGATCGAGACCAAGATTTATCGGCCCAAATGCAATATCCTGTTCGACGGTAGGGGAGAAGATCTGGTCATCAGGGTTCTGGAAGACGATCCCGACGAACTTCCTGATATCCGTAATATTCTTCTTTGTAATCGGCTCGCCACGGATCAGCACTTCGCCTGATGTCGGTTTCAAAATGCCGTTGAAGTGTTTGAAGAGGGTACTTTTTCCCGCCCCGTTTGGCCCGAGGAGAGCAATGCTCGTTTTACGGGGTGCCACAAAGTCGATCCCGTCAAGTGCCAGAACATTGTTTCTATACAGATAACAGAGGTTTCGCGTTTCGATTAAATGCATGGGGAATACGATAAAGTAGTAAAAATTAGGAGATAAAGGTTATGATTTCTTCGCCATTGCAAATTTTCCAATAGCAAAGGCGAGGATGAGGGCGATGATCGTCCCGAGGATGATCACTATCGCCTCACCGGCTTTGCCACCCTCTTCTCCCATTGTGTAATCGGGGAATGGCGACTCATAGGAGAAACGCCCCTCCTCTTCTTCATGGAGTTCTGCATCTTCCGGGGTATCGCCGAAGAGTAATTTATTTCCCTGCACAACAAACGCGCTGCTCTCAAGACCGTCGGGATCGCCGGATGCGGCAAATACTGCGACGATTCCGATCAGGATTGCGATAACCAGACCGATGATGATAAACTGCTGATTCTTCATGCACCGCTCACCCCTGTCACCGTCTCGGAGAATTCAGGGCGTGCCTGAAGGAGAAGATAGATTGCTCCTGCTGTGATTGCCCCTTCGACGATCCCGATGATGGCATGGTAAATCCCCATTGCTGCAAGCCCCGGCACAAGTGGGAAGGTACCTGCAAGCCACATCATCACGGCACAGGCAAGTGCTGCGATGAAGCAGGCAAGCCATGCGGCAATAGCAGCGGAGATATAGACGGTCTTCGTTGCACGATGAAGCCCCTGATAGGAGTAATATCCGACAAAGCCACCTATAACTCCCATAGTGAGGATATTCGCACCCATCGTTGTGAGCCCGCCATCACCGAAGATAATGCCCTGTATGATCAGGACAAGCGTAAGGACGAAGACGGCTGCATAGGGGGAACCGAGCAGGATGGCAACCAGTGCGCCTCCGACCAGGTGGCCGCTCGTCCCGAAACCAACCGGCAGGTTGAAGGCCTGGATCGCGAAGATTCCGGCGGAGAGGACCGCCACCATCGGGATTTTGTCTTCTGTCAGTTCGTTCCGCGCCCACTTCAGGGCCAGAATAATAAAGATAAGGGCAATGATCCAGTAGATCCCACCCTGCCAGATTGGCATGAATGCATCAGGTATGTGCATGAGTTCACCAGAGGATTATCACACCCAATATGGTTTAAGTATTACGAATTGAACTCAATATGAGATCACGTAATACTCCTCAACAGCTGCATCAATCCAAGCCGTCCGAAGAGCGGGAGGAGTTCGGGCTTGAAGAGGAGTCGGCGAATCAGCTTTCCCGGCCGATCCATATCCCCATCCTCTACGATGATCTTTAAGATCTCAGGATCCGAGAGTGCCCGTATTGTGGTATCAATATCTTCGGAGTTCAGCCGCCCCCGCATCTCAAAGAGCTTCAGCCCGAGGGCAAGTTCCCGCCCGAGATCCGCCTTCCAGAGCCGCTGGTAGGTATAGAGCGCCTCCGCGGAGGTATTCTCCACCTCAAACGCCCGCACGGCAGTTGCAACCGCATGCCGGGCGGATCGGATGCCGGTGTAAACGCCCCCGCCGGATGTGGGCTTTGGAAGGCCGGCTGCATCCCCGCAGACCATGAGGCGGTCAGAATAGGTTTTTTCAGGAGGGCCAAGGGGGATTGCTCCCGTGACGCAGTGAACGGATGTTTCAGAGTAGTTCCTGATGAAAGCCGAGAACCGTGCAGGTATATCCTTCAGACCGCAGAGCCCGACACGTGCTCTCGTCTCTGAGATCGGGATCACCCAGCCGAAGAAGTCAGAAGAGGCATCAGGGTGGAGTTCGACAAAACGGGGATCGCGGCGAAGGATGATATCCGCCTGGATGCCGCCGAGGAGATATTTTGGGCGGGGCAGGCCGGCCGATCGGGCAATGCCGCTCCGGGGGCCATCCGCTGCAATGCAGATCCGGTGAGGAATTTCATCCCGCCCACCAGCACCCCGTGTCGTGATGAGACCGGGCTTAATCCAATCCGCATAGCACTTCATCCGGATATCGGCACCGGCTGCGGCTGCCGCCTGCACCATCTCGCGGTCAAGTGCGGCACGATCAACCACATACGCCTTTGTCTTTCCTGCATCAAAGAGGAGTTCGCTCCCCTTCCCTGAGACGATCCGGGCACCCTGTATGGTATTCAGAACAGAGCGATCTGTTACCTCGCATTCTGCAAAGGCAGACGAGCTGAGGAGGCCCGCACACTGGACCGGATGCCCGGCAGCGGCATGCTCTTCAATGAGGAGTGTCGAGAGGCCGGCCTCGGCAGACAAACGTGCGGCTGTTGCCCCGACAGGCCCTCCCCCGACGACGATGATATCATACATGCGTTACCTGATCATGTGCCTCTGGAAGAGATAAGAGAAGAGTGTCTTCTGTATGCAGGAGGTGGATGAGAGCACCTTCGGGAGAGTGATCAGGCAGGCTATTCCCATTTCACCCCGAAGAGCGGCTCATCGCTTCGGGGCTCTCTCGGCGCCCTGAGCGGGACAACATCTGTCTCCCAGGGGATCTCGCCACCGCCTTTAATAAGACCGAGCAGTCGTTCGAGCGCAGCAGCTTCCGCCTCTTTCCTCGTTGATGCACCACCCACCTTCAGGGTCACGGTGACCGTCACCTTCCACTCATCCGGCATACCAGAATCCTCTGAATGAAAAATTGTCCGGGGAAGGTAAATAGGCTCTGGTATCATGAGCAGAACCAGGCCATCCATCAGGTACATGGAATCAAGCACGGCCGCCTCATTCGATATGCTGATATAGTTTGGTTACGAACGGTTCATTACAATACGGTTCGAAATAGAACTATCATCAAAGGTCGGGTTATACAATGAGAGGCATACTGCAATACACCACCGAAGAAGGCCATACAAGGTCATTGATCTCCTTGTATGTCCTCCATTCACTCCACTGCAAACCAAAAACCGGTTATGATTTACTCAAAGAAATTGAGGAGGTAACAGGAGGAGCATGGGTGCCGAGCAAGGGAACACTCTATCCATTGCTCCACAGCCTCGCTGGTGAAGGGCTCATTACAGAAGAGGATACGGGATTGCGTGCAAAGACGATCTATACCCTTACCGATGCCGGGGAAGAGGTTCTAACAGCAATCAAGGCATGCAGACACCAGTCCGGGGAACAGCTACTCCTGCTTAAAACCCTGCATACCAGGATCTTTGGAGAAGAACGTGCATCCCTCAGGGAGATGATGTGGGAAATACGGGAGTCTATCCATACCCTGCCGGCAGAGAAGCATGAAGAAGCTCTGGAGATCCTCAGGGAATGCACAAAAAGACTTGGAGGGCTCGGCGAGAAGGGGAGATCCGAATGAATGCGATTCTCGTGGATTCACTCACCAAACGGTTCGGGGACTTTACCGCAGTTGATGCCATCTCTTTTGAGATACCGGAAGGGGAGATCTTCGGCCTCCTGGGGCCAAATGGTGCCGGGAAGACAACTGCCATCTCCATGCTCTCCACACTCCTTGAACCGACATCGGGAACAGCATTTCTCAATGGAATCGATATCAGAAAGGATCAGGACGGCGTCCGGAAGGCAATAGGGATCGTCTTCCAGGATCAGAGTCTGGATGAGGAGCTGACGGCATGGGAGAATATGGATTTCCATGGCAGGCTCTACCGCATCCCAAAGGCGATCAGGGAACAGAGGATTGATGAGATGCTTCAACTCGTCGAGCTGGAAGACCGGAAAGAGAGCCTCGTAAAGACTTTTTCAGGGGGGATGAGGCGACGGCTTGAGATTGCACGGGGTCTTCTTCACGAGCCCTCGGTTCTCTTTCTGGATGAGCCGACACTCGGCCTTGATCCCCAGACGAGAAACCATCTCTGGGAGTATATCCAGAACTTAAACCAGACAAAGGGGATCACCATCATCCTCACCACCCACTACATGGATGAGGCGGATCGGCTCTGCGACCGGGTGGCGATCATCGACAGGGGCAGAATCGTTGCTATGGATACGCCAGCGAGCCTGAAAGCCAGGGTGGGTGAAGACGTGGTATACATCACATCCCCTGATGCCGGCAGGATTGCAGGCGAAATCAAGGCTCCATGGATTATCGGTGCAGAACAGTATGACGGGCAGGTGATCATCCGGCTCCACTCAGCAGAAGATCACCTGCTTGAACTCCTTGGGCTGATCGGACGGGATGGGTATACGATTGCATCCATCTCGATCAGGAAGCCTACCCTCGAGGATGTCTTCCTCCACTATACCGGCAGGGAGATGCGGCAGGAAGAGGCAGGGGCAGCAGATCGGATGCGGATGATGATGCCGAGGAGGAACTAGCGATGGATATCATCTATACACTCTGGCTGCGGAGCCTGAAACGCTATCTCCGATCAAAGAGCCGGATCGTCGGGAGCCTCGGAATGCCGGTATTCTTCCTTCTGGCACTTGGATTTGGGCTGAATGAGGTGGTGCAGATACCGGGAGCAACAGGAGAAAATTACCTCCAGTTCCTGGTTCCGGGGATCATCTCAATGGCGGTACTCTTCACCTCGGTCTTTTCAGGGATCATGATCATCTGGGACAAGCAGTTTGGGTTCCTGAAAGAGACGCTGGTCGCACCGGTCTCACGGCTTGAGATCATGCTCGGCCAGACCGCCGGGGGTGCAACAACAGCCGTCATCCAGGGGGCGTTCATCCTTGTCTTATCGCTCTTTATCGGGATTGCCATACCCTCCCTTCCGGGTTTTCTCATCGCCTTCCTCTTCATGACGCTGATCGGCATCTGCTTTGCAGCACTCGGCATCGCCATTGCTTCAAGGATGGAGGATATGCACGGGTTCCAGCTGATCATGAACTTTGTCGTCTTCCCGATCTTCGGCCTCTCCGGCGCCCTCTTCCCGATTGAAAGCCTGCCCGAATGGGTGATACCCCTAACACTCATAAACCCGCTCACCCATGGCGTGGAGGGGATCCGGTATGGGCTCCTCGGCACCTCGGCAATCCACCCGCTTGTATGCCTGGCGGCGCTTTGCCTGAGCACGGTGGTTATGATTGGTGTGGGAGCGTTTCTCTTCAGGAAGGCGTCGGTGTGAGAGGGGAAAAGGCACAGGATCCGGCAGGGTTCACAGCCCTGAAATTTATACCGGCGTTATCTCATCAGGTTTCATCTGAGGTAGTGCTGAGATCACTTTTCGTACCCAGAGATATGCAAGAATGGGATCTGCAATATTGGCGATCAGGTATACCATCATAACCATCGTAAACGTGGCCGCAAGGATTCCTGCCTGAACAAGGAGAAAGAACGGAAGGATGATCCCGAGGTTGACGATTATCCCGATATAGAAGATATACTGTGTCTGGCCGGTCCCAACGAAGATGCTACGGAGAATGAAACTTGTTCCAAAACCGATGAAGCCGATGATCAGCCATTGGAATGCCGTGAGAGAGTAGGCGGCAATTTCAGGATTCTGGTTGAATAGTAACGATATCTGATCCCACCAGAGGACCCCGGCGGTAATGACAAGGAGCATGAAAACGGTCACCAGCAGAAGTGAAGTCTTCAGACTATCAACAAGATCGGCAAACCTTCTCTCGCCCAGGTAATTCCCGACAAGGATACTGGTTCCATCTCCAATGGCAAAGATAGGCATCAGAGCGATCCAGAAGATCCAGATGGCTATACCGAATCCGGCGAACTCATCCTTTCCAAGTCCATTCAGGAGGATTAAGATCAATACGATCCCACTCGTCTGAAGCGCCGCTTCAAGACCGCTCCAGCTCCCTATCCGAAAGATGGGGATAACTTCCTTTCGCCAGGCAGTGGTAATGAAGGAGGAGATAGTGACCCCGATGAGAGGGAAAAGATACGCCGCAGCCATTATCATGAGTACCATCTGGGTAATGACATACGCGATCGCCACTCCTGAAATACCCAGATGGAGAGATACCGGAGTACTGGAGATCAGGAGCAGGTCGAGGAGAATATTGACAATTATTGAGATCGTGATAAGGATAAATGCCTCCTTTCCTTTCTGGAGGGATCGGATCGCGGTGAGGAGGATAAAGGCAGATATGTCAAAGGGAATGCTGATCGATCTCAGCAGAAGGTATTCCCGGGTCGGGTCCACGATTGAATCAGGAGTACCCATTATTCCGATCAACTCCTGATTGAAAAAGAAGATGATCGCCAGCAGGACGAGTGAGATTAATGCCTGAAATATCAATGCGGCTGTGACGATTCCGACAATTTTCTCCCTGTTGTGACAATAACGGGCGGTGAGCGCAAGGACACCCACCGGGATTGTGGCAACCATGACCTCTATCGCCAGCTCAAAGAACTCGAATTGTTCAGTGATTGCAAACGCATCCATGCTGATGCGCCCGATCCAGAAGAGGTTTAAGAGTGTGTAGATCAGAGGGACGATGGCTGCAATGACAAGGAAACCCATGAAATGCCAGGGATAATGGCGAGTCATTTCTTCCACTTGAGCTCTGATACGGGAGGGAAAAATCAGAACTTCACCACCATATGAAACAGTATATATTGATATTTCTGGTATTTTTAGCCAACAGGCAAATCACTCCATTATCAGATTGAGAAAGCGTAACTCCACCAACCAGAATAATCAGATCATTACTGATTTTTTTCAGAGAGTTCATTATCGGAGAAAAGAGAGATATGTACGATCATTCTATGAAAAAGTCACCTGCCCTGATTCTGACCGGTCTTGTCTGTATCCTGTTGATTATTGCCGGCTGCATGAGCTCTTCCGATGCAACATCGGGGACAACACAACCCGGCACAAACATTGCTCCGTTGCCAGATGCGCAACCAATAGCAACTGCATCAACAGACACGCCGTGGTCCGGAACCTGGGCTACAACCTATAATTACGGTGAAACCGGACTCTTCGTCGAGGTTTTTTCACTCACCCAGACTGGTTCATTGGTGACCGGAACCTATAGCAGTGGTGACGAATGCGAATTCATCCCTGACACTACAGGTGATGAAACCAACTTTACCGGTAACTGCTACGGCACGATCAACGGGACTTTAGACGGAAACACGCTTACCGGCATCTGGGTCGATACCGATAAGACCGGGACATATACAGGATGGTTCACCTTTGAGCTGTCAGAGAATGGAAGAGTGTTCCAGGGCTACTGGGCAGACGAATCTGAAGGTTTCGAAGCCCTGAAAAATACCACCCAGTTCTGGAATGGCGTGAAAGTATAATCTAAGGGAACAATCCCGGATCGAACGATCCAGAGAACGGCTGCCTCCTGCAATCACCCCTCGCAGGCGCACTCCCCGATCATAAGAGTACAATTACACTGTATTGCAGGAGGAAGAGAGTCAAAAGAAGAGGCTCTCTTCCAAAAATATGGCTAAAAAATATTATTCCTCTTTTCGCATCGCACACAGAACCAGCCCTGCAATCAGGAGCAGAACAGGCGCATAAACAACCGGAGACTGCTCCGGGGTTGGTGTGAGGATATGTGTTTCTTCAGGCTCAGGGGTTATGGGAGGAGCCGGTGTCTCTGGCGGTGCAGGTTCGGTGACGGTTATGAAAGCCTCTTTTGTGAGGGTGGAGAACCCTGCCGTATTGAATGCCCGGAGTGTGACGCTATAGCTGCCCGGATCCGTATAGAGATGAGAAGGGTTTTGTACATCTGAATCGGCAGTCTGGAGCCGCCAGACATCGTTATAGTAGGTAAATTCGTCATCCCCCTCATATGACCAGCCGCCCGTTACAAGAACGCTCCCATCAGGAAGGAGCACGCTGGCATGGCGATCACGTGCATCCCACCCCGTTTCAGGAGTGATCTCTGTCCAGGTGGTACCGTAATCTGCCGAATGCCAGAGATCGCCATACCTTGTTTCGTCGTCCATGCCTCCCATCAGAAGAATGCCCCCGTCAGGGAGTGCAACGCTCGTATGGCCATCACGGGCTGACCATTTTGCATCCGATGTCATTTCAGTCCATGTGACACCATTGTCGGTTGAGCGCCAGACATCATTGAAGTAGGACCAGCTATCATCATCTTGAAAGTAGCCGCCCATCAGGACAATACTGCCATCAGGGAGCAGAACACTGGAGTGGTATGCCCGGGGCGGCCATCCTGCCCGATGCGAGATCTGCGACCAGGAGATGCCGTTATTATTCGAACGCCAGACATCGTTTTTCTGGCCGACCCGATCCCATCCTCCCATCAGGATGATGCTTCTGTCATTGAGGAGGAGGGTTGTATGGCCATCACGGGCCGTCCAGGGGGCTTCATCAGTTATCTTTGTCCAGTGAACGCCTTTGGTGGTTGAACGCCAGACATCGTTATAATTTATCCATTCATCACCATCACGATAAAAGCCCCCTATAAGAAGGACACTGCCGTCTGCGAGGAGAAGGCTGGAATGGTATGTCCGGGGCCCCCACCGGGGCTCATCGGCAACCCTGCTCCAGGTGGCACCAGAGTCCTCTGATCTCCAGACATCATGGGCATAGGCGCCATCTTCAACGCCGCCCATCAGGACGACGCTCCCATCGGGAAGAACAACCATCGAATGGCCTCCCCGTGCCGACCATCCTGCATCTGCCGAAATCTCTGTCCACTCCGAATCGATGAACTCTTCCCCGAAGTACCATGCCCAGCCGGAAGCATCAGGAGTTGATAGATCAGTGAATTCAACAGTTAGTGGAGCGCTGCCGTTTTCAGGCGTGGCGTAAAAATCAGCAGCAGGAGAACCGGCGGCACTGACACCTGCAACCATGCAGATGAGGAGAAGAAGAACTCCCATGAGTCGTGTGATAGGTGTTTTCGTATTCATGATTAGTCACTCAGGCAACCGTAGGAACAGGGGAGAGCAGGAGCAGGATTTTTTTGCCCTTTTTACTCGAAGCGACATCCAAGCAGCATACATGGGCAGATGAGGGAGGCAGAGATGAAGAGGCGGATTTCCGCCCAATCAACCGGTAGTGCCATTTTATATTTCCCCGTACACTCTCTTCCTATGAAGACGCCCTTTTTCCTTGCGGTAGTACAAAAAGAGGAGGGACTGGCAATAATCGTTTCGTATCTCCTGCACCCAAAGCGAAATTATTGATACCGCTCAGGGAAAAAGCACCGGAGATGGCAAAACGGCTCCACCCGATCATCCGCAGGAGATCTGATCTCTCGATCGTCCTCATCCTCCTCATCTATGCCATCCTCCTCTTCACAAGCGACTTCACTGTTGTAGCAGGTTTGGGGGAACAATTTACCGGAGGAAGAGGGAGGAGGGAGCAATTCCGAAATTGAGGGTGATAAGAAGGGAATTGAAGAAGTGAGGACAACGGAGTATCCCCGCAATAGAGTCTTCATAAAAGGTCAGATTGAGTCCATTCTATGAGCAGAAAAGACAATATAAAAGACAGAATGCTGATATGGGGATTTGAACCCCAGTCGTAGGAGTGAGAGTCCTACATGATTGGCCGACTACACTATATCAGCAAGAATTTGTGCTCTATTCTGTAAGACACGAGAATATTTAACCATTATCATATCATCCGCCAACCCTGCCTTCCGCATCCCCCATACTTACCATATCCTTCTCACCTCAAACACCCCCATTCTTCCCATACCTTCCATAGATTCATGTTGACAGAGATGCCATTTATTAGGAATGAGTAGCCTTGAAGAGCAGATCCGTGAGATTGAGGATGAGCTCCGGAATACAAAATACAATAAGGCAACCTCCCTCCATATCGGCAGGCTGAAAGCAAAGATAGCAAAGCTGAAGGACGAGGCGGTCACCCGTGCAATGAAATCGTCCGGCACAGGGGAAGGCTATTCTGTCAAAAAATCAGGGGATGGAACGGTTGTCCTTGTGGGGTTCCCGTCTGTTGGTAAATCAACACTTCTGAACCAGCTGACCGGCACAAAGAGCGAGACTGCGGCATATGCCTTCACCACCCTGACTGTTGTCCCCGGCCTGATGGAACACAGGGGAGCCAAGATCCAGATCCTGGATATTCCTGGTTTGATCGCCGGTGCCGCGATGGGAAAAGGGCGCGGTAAGGAGGTTATCGCCGTTGTCAGGACAGCTGATCTGATCATCATCTTGGGCGATGTCTTCAATGACCGGCATATCGACGTGCTTGTAAGAGAGCTGTATGATGCCGGGATCAGAATCAACACCCCAAAGCCGGATATCACCATCAAAAAAACGGGCATGGGCGGTGTCCGGCTGAACACCGTCGGCAGTGTCGATCTCAACCTTGAAGAGATCAGGACGATCCTTGCTGAGAACAAGATCATGAACGCCGATGTCCTGATCAGGGGCAATGTCACCCAGGAAGATTTCATCGATGCGATGATCGGCAACCGCCGATACATCCCTGCCTTCATTGCAATCAACAAGGTCGATCTTGTCGATGACCAGTCAAAGAAGGATATTGTGAAGCACCTCACCAAACAGTTCGGGCAGGCCCCGATCATGATCTCGGCACACTCCGGCTTCAATATCAACACATTAAAAGACGCCGTCTATGAACATCTCGGTTTCATCCAGATCTTCATGAAGCCGCTCGGAGAACCAGCAGATATGGAAGAGCCGCTGATTGTCCGGGCAGGAAGCACCGTTGAGGATGTCTGCAACCGCCTCCACCGCGACTTTGTCGAGCGGTTCAGGTATGCAAAAATATGGGGTGACTCGGTAAAACACGACGCCCAGCGGGTCAGTCTTCCGCATGTCCTCGCCGATGGCGACATCCTGACAATTGTGACAAAACTCTAAATCCTTTTTTACGGGGAGAGAACCTCTTCCAGCACTTCAAGAGGGGCATCAGTCAGGACGGCGGTGCCGGAGTAGTGCGCCCGGCTTGCCCCATATCCTTTCTGGAGAAGCCGCTCAAGCAGGATATCCATTGCAGGCGGTGAGACGCCGAGCCGTTTTGCCTCTTTATGATAATCATAGTGCGGAAGAGCGGGAAGCTCTCCGGCAAGTATCCTTAAAAGCCGGGAGAGGCGTGCCTTCGACCCAAAGGCCATGCCATCCATCCTCTCAAGCAGCCGCAGGGCAAGTGCACGGTCAGCGATATCCCCGATCCAGAGCGGCCCGATCGGGAGGAGTGCCAGAGAACAGCGGGTGCAGGTGCGGCCGGAAGGCACCAGACCAGCTTCCACCGAGCGGAACGAGCACTTCGGGCACTGGTGAATAAAGCCAAGCGATGCGAGTGTCTGATCCGCGGCCCGGACCCCCGGAACCATTCGGAGATGTGTCCGGTGAAAGTGTTCAAACGAGAAGGAGAGGAGCGGCTCAATACCCCGGTCATATTTCATTGTCTCCCGCGCCACATGCCCGATTAACATTCTGAGCCCGACCTCGGGATGATAATCGGTATTCATCGGGACAGCTGCATACCGCCGCATCCCCGCCTTCAGGTGGGCGCCGCAGAGCGGGGCAGTATCCGTTGCCGTCACAAAGAGATACCTGCGCGCAGAACGGATTGCAGAGTCAATAAAAGGTGCCGGACTCCCGAAGGGATCGAGATCCACCGTATCGAACCGCTCCGTGGATAAGAGGGCATTTGCATCACGGTTCACCACCCGTACCGGCAGACCAAGCCGGTGTGCATTGGTTCTGAGAAGCAGGACCGATTCGTAATCGCGGTCATTTGCAACCACCGGGATTTCGCACTCGTTTGCCACCCGAAGCGCCCTAACCCCGGTTGCTGCCATCAGATCAAGGTATTGATCGGGAAGAAGCTCCTGTAAAAGGAGAATGGTGGCATCGCGGTTCAGCTCCATCCGCCGGTTAAAGAAGACCGGTGCAGAGCCGGGGGGGAACTGCGCAGCATCATCCTGCCATGGTATCAGAAACTGCGTTGTACCCTCGACGACCTGCACATAATTCATCAATAATTCTGGTTTTTCGCAAAACTTATACCTTCGTCACCCGAAGTATATTGGTCAGTGGGCATGTGGCCTAGTCAGGATAGGGCGTTAGCCTCCTAAGCTAATGGTCGGGGGTTCAAATCCCTCCATGCCCGTCTCTCTTCTTAAGGAGGAACAGATGTCAGATATGATCGAGGGGAGATTTCCAAAGAACCGACTCGAAGCACTGACAGACGGTATGTTTGCCATCGCGATGACCATTCTGGTCCTCGGGATTGAAGTCCCTGCCACCGCAACATACCCGGATGCAGTATCACTTGTTCTTGGCCTTCTTCCTGAACTCTACCATTATGCACTCGCCTTTGGAATGCTGATGATCCTCTGGGTCGTCCATCACCGGCAATTTGCCGTGGTTGATCATATCGACTCAAAGATCCTCTGGTCATCGGGGATCTCACTCCTCTTCATCGCCCTGATTCCCTTTTCGACATCACTCGCAACCGAATATGGGGATGACCCTCTCGCACCTATATTTCTTGAAGCAAATCTTCTGCTAATTGGAATTATCTACGCATTCATATGGCACTATACCGCCAGAAAAGGGCTCCTGAAAGCAACAATCAACCAGGAGCGGATCAGGATCACAACAGTTAGGACGCTGATCGTCCCGATCGCCTCCATCATTGCAATCACCGTTGCCCTCGCCGGTTCTACCTGGAGTACAATAGTCTACCTTGCAATCCCCTTTGTGAAGATGATCCACACCCGCCTCTCAGAGAGAGCAATGACGAAATAGATCGAGGTTCAATACATTTCCAGATGCATCTTCCGGGCATAATCAGGATCATAAGGCCGGCAAACGCCACCATCTCAGGGGCAACCGCAATCCTTGCATACTTTATAGCCACCGGAACCCTGATCCCCGAGGTACTCCTCCTCGCAGCAGCAGCCCTTCTCCTCACTGCCGCCGGAAATACGATCAATGATGCCTGTGATGCGGCAATCGATGCGATCAACCGGCCGGATCGCCCAATCCCCTCTGGCGAGCTGGGTGTGAAGACGGCATACCTCTATGCCGCTCTCCTCTTCATCGTAGGGCTATCGGCAGCGTTCTTTACCAATCCGCTCTGCCTTGCAATCGCGATCATCAACAGCATACTGCTCATCCTCTATGCCCGTATCCTAAAGGGCACCGTCCTGTTTGGGAATATCGCCGTTGCGTATCTCTCCGGGAGCATCTTCCTCTTCGGCGGGGCGCTTGCCGGAGTTGACGGACTGGTAATTATGTTGCCGCTTGCCGGGATCACCCTCTTTGGAACCCTTGCCCGGGAGATCCTAAAAGATGCAGAGGATGTCGACGGGGATGCAGCAGGCGGGGCAACCACCCTCCCGATGGTAATCGGGATCAGCAAATCCGGAACAATTGCCTTTGGATCGGCCATTATAGCTGTTATTGTCAGTTTCATTCCGGTTCTCTGGTGGGGGCTTCCCTACCTTGTAGGAATCGCAGTTGTCGATCTTGCCATCCTTGGATCGGTCTGGCCGACGGTCAGGTGCACAACACCTGCCTGTATCCGGGAGCTTGGAATCACCACGCAGCTGAAGTACATGATGTATATCGCCCTCCTGATCTTCCTGATTGCAAGCGCAATAGATATCTTTATACCAATGAAATAGTTGGTTAAGTAGAGAGGGGAGATATGCGGATATACAAACAAAAAACAACCTACCTCGCAGAACCGGGATCCTTCTTCGAAGGGAATGTCCAGATACACGGTGATTTTATTGTGCCACAACGGACGCATTTCTGGGGCAGGCTTGTTGTAAACGGCACCCTTGAGATGGGGCCTGAATGCTCGGTTGAGGGGGCAGTTGTCTGTAAAAATGCCATTATCGGGAGAGACAGCAGAATTAAAGGGCCACTTCTCGTGGATGAGAATGCAACAATCTGCGACCGGGCACATCTCCATTCGGTCGAAACCGGCGGCGATTTAGTCCTCAGGCCTGGTGTGACGGTAGGGGATGTAAAAGCTGAAAATTCGGTCCTGATCTATGGAAAGATCACATCAGGCACTCTTGTGGGGCGAAACGTCAGGATAATCGGCGACTGAAGAGGGATCGATCCCAATCGTCGCAACATCAAAGAGATCGTGCCAGTCAACGATCGTCTCGACACACCCATCTTTTGCCGTCACAACACCCATTGCAACAAGCCCGATCCGGTTGCACATCTCAAGCCCCTCTTTTACCTCCATCAGGCAGCCGACACCGATGATCCCTTTTGGATGATACTGCTGCACCATCCGCTTGATAAAAGTCGATCCTGGTATGATGAAGACATGGTATCCAAGTGCCTTCATCTTCGGGATGCCGGCACCCAGTTCACATCTCCCGCATCCTATGCATGCAAGCCCTTCCGGTGTGAGATGAGCCGGGCACTGCGCTGATCTGAGGCACTGTGGCAGAAATACCGCCCTCTCATTTGGAGGGATTGCAGCAAACGCCTGGGTATTCATCCGGTTATCAAGGCGTATTAAGAACCTGAGAAGCTCTCCGGGTTCGATCCCGATTAAGGTGCAGATACTCTTCACAAACCCTTCCATCAGGACAAGAAACGGGCGGAGAAGGGCAGGGAAGAAGAGACGTCCTGAACGGATGGATGTTCCGATCAGGATCGCCATGACGATGGAGATAAAAATCAGGAAGAGAGCGACAAAGAGGGTGACCTCCCCAAGCAGTATCATCAGCCGGTTCCAGATCTCATCCTCAAAGAACATATGTAGATTTATATATGACACAGGAGACCTTAGCACCTTGCTTTATGGCATGAGCCAGGGGTGATCAAACGGATGTCGGATCAGACCCTCTTCCGTGATTATTGCGGTTATCAGGGAGAACGGTGTTCCGTCAAAGGCATAGTTTACAACCGGCACAGCATCCGGAACCGTCGTCCTGCCGAAGAGAGAGGCAATCTCCCCGCGTCCACGCTCTTCAACGATGATATCCGCCATCCGGTGTTCAGAATCGAAGGTTGATCTTGGCGCTGCCACATAGAAGGGGATCTTGTGGTATGAAGCAGAGACTGCATGCATGTAGGTGCCGATCTTGTTGAAGACACCGTCGGTGCAGATCCGATCCGCGCCGACGATCACACAGTCAATCTCCCCTCTCTGCATCAGGTATGCCGCTTCGGAGTCGATGATCGTTGTCACCGGGATTCCATCCCGTGAGAGCTCCCATGCCGTCAGCCGCGATCCCTGGAGGAGTGGGCGCGTCTCGCAGGAGATGACACGGACAGTCTTCCCCTCTTCTGATGCAGATCGTATCACCCCAAGCGCTGTTCCCCATGCAGCACAGGCAAGCGCACCTGCATTGCAGTGTGTCAGAACAGTGCAGTCATCAGGGAGAAGTAAAGCACCATGGGATCCGATCCTCCGGCAGGTCTCTTCATCCTCATCTGCTATCTGCTCTGCACAGATGAGCGCCAGTTCTGCTGCATCCGCCGGATCGCTCACCGGCTGTATTGCTGAGAGGACCCGGTCAACGCCCCAGGCGAGGTTTACCGCAGTCGGACGCGCAGAGCGGAGCACTGCCGCGTCCTTGTTCACAGAGGCAGAGAAGGCAGATTCCAAACCCCCAAGCGCATTTTTGCATGCAAGGGCAACACCGTATGCACCGGCGACCCCAAGCGCAGGCGCTCCCCGGACTTCAAGCCGCTGGATTGCCTGCACAAGCCTCGGAACATCGGAGCAGACCACTTCACGATACTCTTCAGGAAGGAGGGTCTGCTCGATCAGCCCGACCCCGCCTTCCTCCCACCAGATCGTCCGGCCCCGCATCATTCACCGGCAAGGAGGACATCACGTGTCGCCCGCATCGCAGCAGCACCCGCCGTCATCACCGAGTCAGGGATATCGCGGGGGGCGGTCACCGTTCCCGCACAGTAGATCCCCGGCCTGATCGTTCCCACCGGGTCGAGCTTCAGATCAGAGGTATTCAGGAAACCATTCTGGTCCATTGGTATCCCGAGCCGCTCTGCAATCGCCTGCGTATCCGGCACAGGCTCAAACCCGACCGAGAGGACGACGAGATCGGCGTGGAGGTTCACAAACTCTCCAGTCTCCGTATTCTCAAGCGGAAGGATCAGATCACCCTTCCCTTCGATCACCTCGCCAGGGAAACCACGAATCAGGCGGACCCCTCCTGCTTCTGCACGATTGAGATATTCCTCGTACCCCTTCCCATAAGCGCGGATATCATTGTAGAGGATCGAGACCTCGCAATCCGGATAGTGCTCCAGGATCAGCATCGCATTCTTCAATGCATACATGCAGCAGACCGAAGAGCAGTAAGTCCGCTTCAGCTGGATATCGCGGGAACCGACACACTGGACAAAGACAACGGATTGTGGAGTCTTCCCATCAGAGAGGCGGCGGACTTCTCCGCCGGTTGGTCCGCTCGCATTGATCATCCGCTCGAATTCGAGGCTCGTGATCACATCAGGGTAGCGGTTGTAGCCAAATATCCTCTTCTTTTCTGCATCAAAGAGCTGATAGCCGGTTGCGAGGATGATGCTTGCCGCCTCGATCACCTCGGTCCTCTCAGTATCCTCGCGAAGAACCGCCTCTCTCCCGCAGATATCATAGCAGAGCCCGCATTCGATGCAGTGTTCTGCATCACGGACAACGATATTCGGCACAATCTGCGGATGCGATTTGTAGATCGCCTTTCTAACCCCGATACCGGCATCGAACCGGTTATAGACCTCAACGGGGCAGATATCAATGCAGTCGCCGCATCCATTGCAGAGGCTCGAATCAACATACCGGGGATGCTGGAGAACCGTCACCCTGAATGCACCGACATCCCCCTCGATCTCCTGCACTTCAGCAAGGGTGCGGATGGTGATCAGCGGGTGCCGCTCAACATCCACCATCTTCGGGGAGAGGATGCACATCGAACAGTCGTTCGTCGGGAAGGTCTTGTCGAGCTGTGCCATATGGCCGCCGATACTTGGCTCACGCTCGATAATGGTCACCGGGATTCCGTGGTTGGCAACATCCAGTGCCGCCTGGATACCAGCAACACCCCCTCCGATAACAACAACCCTACGCATCGGAATACCCCCGTGCAAGATCAACATAGACAGATGCATTCTTCAGAATAGATGCACGCTGCTCGTCAGTCGTCTCCGAGACCACCTTCCCCGGCACCCCGAGGACAACAGAATTTTCCGGGATCACTTTTCCTTCTGTGACAACAGCGCCCGCGCCAATGATACTGCCTGATCCGATCACCGCACCATTCATCACGATGGCGCCCATCCCGATCAGCACGTCATCTGCGATGGTGCAGCCATGCACAATCGCGCCATGGCCAACCGAGACACCGGAACCGATGGTTGTCGGGTTGCCGGGGCTGCCATGGAGGACGGCATTATCCTGGATATTTGATCGATCCCCTACCACGATACGGACACGATCAGCCCGGATCACCGCCGAAAACCAGACACTCACATCCTCGCCGAGCACTGCATCACCAACAACCGTTGCGTTATCGGCGATGAAAGCGCACCTGCCGGTGGACCCACCATTACACATAAGAGTATATATGTAGAAGGGTAGTTGCATGAACGTTATGGTAGGAGGCACCTTTGATCCCCTCCACATCGGCCACAAGGTCCTTCTCAGGAGATCGTTTGAAATCGCCGGAAAAGAAGGCTTTGTCACAATAGGTCTCACTTCTGATGATTTTGCTTTACGCAAGAGCCATCCTGTCCGTCCCTACAGTATCAGAAGGGATGAGCTGATCGCATGGATTGAGTCTATGTCATTTCCTGCCGGCTACCATGTCGAGTGCCTCGCCGACCGCTTCGGATCGGCATTGAATGAGGACTTTGAGGCTCTTGTCGTCTCAGAGGAGACATTCCCTGTTGCAGAGGAGATCAATTCCCTCAGGGGAGAGATGGGAAGAGGAAAAGTGGATATCTACCAGATCCGCTGTATCATGGCAGATGACGGGAAGATCGTCTCAAGCACACGAATCTACCGAAAAGAGATCGATCCGGAAGGCCACCTGATCAGATGATATACGACGCAATATCACGCGTGATGAGGGTGTCGCAGTACCGGCACCGGTATCCCCTCTTCTGGCAGGCAAAAGAGCTCTGAATGGGTTCATTCGCATTTGAGATGCAGCCGGGATTTGGGCATCTGATCACCCCGATCACCTCAGATGGGATCTCAACACCAATCTTCTCCTTGACCTGATACTCCCTGATGATATTGATACTCGCCTTTGGTGCGATCAGGGAGATCCGGTCGACCTCTTCTTTTAAGAGTTCCCGGTTCTCGATCTTGACGATATCCTTCTTCCCCATCTGACGGCTTTCGACATTGGTTGCCACAGAGAGTTCTTCAATCGTCCTGCCAGCGATCCCGAGGATTCGGAGGACAGAGAGGCCCTCGCCTCCATCGATATGATCGATCACGGTCCCGTTCCGGATAGGGCTGATCAGAAGCCCCTCTTCCGGCTTTCTCTTCATAACAACACCTTCTGGAGCATCGCCATCCGGACGGGGACACCATTCCTCGCCTGTTCGAAGTACCGTGCACAGGGCATTTTGTCCACCTGCGGATCGATCTCATCAACACGTGGCAGCGGATGCATCAGGATGAAACGCTCTGGCACATCAGCAAGCATCTCCGGGGTCACCCTGTATCCCGAGGCAACTGAGGCATAGGCACCGGGATCAGGGAACCGCTCCCTCTGTATCCGGGTCACATAGAGGACATCGAGATCGGTTATGATATCTTCCAGATGCTCATGCACAACGATCTTTGTACCGGTGTCCTGGAGATCGTGGATGAGGCTTGGCGGCAGTTCAAGCCCCGGAGGAGTAATGGTATGGATAGTGACGCCGTACCGCGAGAGGGCGCTTGCGAGGGAGTGTACAGTCCGCCCATACCGGAGATCGCCAAGGAACCCGACATTTATTCCATCAAGCTGCATCGACTGCCTGATGGTAAAGAGATCAAGGAGAGTCTGTGAAGGGTGCTGTCCCGCACCGTCACCGGCGTTGATCACCGGGACATCGGAAAATTCCGAGGCAAGCCGTGCCGCACCTTCCTTTGGATGCCTGAGGACGATCGCATCAGCATAGCCCGAGACAACCCGGATCGTATCAGCGAGGGTCTCGCCTTTGACGATTGAGCTCGCCTCAATGGATCCGAGATTGATCACCTTTCCGCCAAGCCGGAGCATTGCCGATACAAAAGACATCTGTGTCCGGGTGCTTGGTTCAAAAAAGAGATTGGCGAGTATCTTTCCATTGAGTGCATCGGGATCAAAGTCACCCTCTTCGATCGCAGATGCGCGATCAAGGATATCATCGATCTCCCCTGTTGAAACCTCGTTTATCGAGATGATATGACGCATAATGATTCCGCCGCAAGAGACCTGTACCTGTCTGTTGATGCGCCATCCAGATAAAACGAGGGGATCACTTCCGGGCAATGGTCAGGAAACCGCTGTGAGCCACACGGGTTGACGGACGGGTGCCACGGGCAGTCCGGGTCAGTTCCCGCTCCATACACTCAAAGCAGTTGACACCGCCTGAGAAGAGCTCATTGCAGGCATCTATCACCGAGAATGTCTGTTCAAAGAAGGGGGTATACGTCACAAAGAAACCACCCGGAACCAGGAGGGAATGGGCATGGGCGACATGCTCGTTCTGGATCATCATATCCAGGTGGACGATATCATAAGATCCCTCTGCCGAGAGGACATCCTCTGCGTGAACGTTGACATTCTCAAGGTGCGCATCAGCGATATTCTTCTCTGCAAGGCGGGCAAACTCCGGCCGTACCTCATAGGTATCGACCTGCTTTGCAATACCGCCGAAGTAGATGGCGGCAACACCGCTTCCTGTGCCTGCATCCAGAACGAGATCGTTTCTGTTCATGCCGGTATAGGCGATCACCATCCCGATATCCTTTGGGAGCATCGGGGCGCCGCTCCGCTTCCCGTGTGTGAAGAGATCGGGGGGGCGGGGCACCCTGATCGTGAAGGCCTTCCCAAGATGGGTTTCGATTCTGTCGCCGGGCATCTTCCCGACAAGATCGGCAAGCTGTATCTCACCGGCATCGGATCCGAATTTCCCGGGACCCGCCCGGAGGTAATACTCCCGCTTCTGCCCGACCAGAATGACGCGATCGCCCTCTTCGATCATTGCCCGCCAAGTTTCATGATCGCTTCTGCGATATCCCCGTTCGTCCCGACAAGGGCAGCTTTTGCGGCATCAGGAGAGACATTCGCCTGCATGGCAACGAGTTCGATGTCAGCATCTGTGATCTCGGCCTGAACCGGTGCTGAGTCGATCACCCCGGCAGCCTCAAACCTCGGGGTGCCGGTCAGCTGGTAGGTGGTCTGCCCCTGCATCGTCATTGCGACCACCTCGGCATCTTCGAAGATGTACCTGCCATCTGCTGCTTCGATGGTGACGCGGGTGACCCCCTCGATCGGATCCATCGACATGCCGAGTTTGTTCATCATCTGTTTCATCTTTCGTGGATTCATTCCGCCGGGCATCATCTCTTATCCCTTCCCTGTCGTACTTTTACGGCACCGCCGTACTTAAATTCCAGCATCTCCGATCCGGAGAGGTTCGCCATCCCCGTTGCAAGGAGCGAGTCGTCTTCAGAAACAACAAACACCTCATCCTCTGCGCGGATATTCGGATCTGCGCTGATCACGTGTTTTGCCATCGCCGTTTTTCCGGCTGAGACAAAGGGAACTGCCTCTTCATGCACAACAACACGACCCGCCGGGGGCGCGAGGAATGCATGGAGGCGGGCTGCCCCGTCATAACTGAGGGTGAGGCGGCCGTCCTGTGCCCGCACCGTCGCAAGCCTGACCTTCCCCAGCATCACATACCGTATCCTCGATGATGTCGAGTACTGGAATGTACATTCATCGGGGAAGAGTGCATCTCCTGACCCGCGCCCAAACTGGAATTCAGCTATTTTTCGTACCCTGCGCAGACTGGCATGCGAGGATCTCGTCAATTCTTCTGACAAATGTCTCCTCCGTTCCTGCAGGGATATATGCCCCTGCTGCTATTGCATGACCTCCACCGGCACCACCCACAAGCGCGGACGCTTCACAGAGTGCTGCCTGGAGATCGATTCCCGATCGGACAACCCGATCGACTGTTCTCATCGAGACCTTCACCACATCCGGATCATCGGGCAGGGTGCAGAAGACCATGATCGGAAGCCTCCGATCCAGTTTTGAGAGTGCCATCCCTGCCCCGATCCCGACTATGGTATCAGGGAACTGATCCTGTGTGTGTATCCACTGGAAGTTCTCTGTTCTGGTGACCCCGGTCCTGATGATATACTGGAAGAGCTCCCGGATCACGCTCCGGTGGTGGCGGAGCATCTCCTCTGCCTGCTGGTAGACAAGGCCGCGATCACCCCGGCAGACCGCACTCCCGATCGCGGGGCGGGTCCACCTGCCGCAGGCATTCAGGAGCGTCGCATATTCAGAAGCATTCCTGAGTGGTGATTTCCGGGCTTCATCAGGGAAGATATAGGATTCACCAAAGAGCCGGTCGACCGACTCGCCATGGGCAACCAGCTGTTCGACGAGTGCCGAGGCGATCGTTCTCCTCTCTTCAGGGGAGAGATCCTCCCAGACCCGCCACTGGCCTTCAGGATCACGGAGCCGGATACCGAGACGTTCCAGGAAGATCTGCGCCCCATTGGGGTTATTGCTGATCCCCGGCAGAACGGGATCATCACTGTAACTGAGACAGATATGAACCGGGCGCGTGGAGAGGCCATAACAGTTGAGATCGTGGGATATTGCCATGACATTGCCTGCCTCCACACCGTCAAGCGCGATCTCACGGGCAGGGCCGATGAGCCCGCACCCCTCACGCGCCATCATATCGCCGACGTTTCCGACGACCGCAAGCTTTGCGAGATCGCGGTTCGCATCATTCATCTCCCGTGCCACAAGATATGCAATCCCTGCGGCTGAGAGCTTCGTAATCCCGTACGGAAGGCAGTTCACCTGCCGGTATTCTATCTTTGCAGGCTGGCCGATATGGTGATCGAGGATGAGCACTTCGTCATAGGAGAGCCCGTGCTCTTCGATCAGGTTCTGCTGTCCGGCACCCAGATCGACAAAGAGTTTTAATGAGTCGTCTTTTGGAACCCATTTCATCATCAATGGTTCAAGCTGCCTGAGGAAGACGGATTCACAGGGGGTTTTCTCCCGCTCGATCGCCTCTTTCAAAATTGCCTCGCTTGCGATGCCGTCAGCATCGATATGCGAGATGATCGTGACAGATTCAGCAGATCTGATGATCTCCGAAGCCTCCAGGAGATCGTCAGTAAAAGCCATACACTAATGTTTAGGATCTCCCAATAGAAGAATGGTGTGTCATGCCATCATGGATAACCGCAGAGGCTGAAGAAGAACCGATCAGCATACTTCGGATGCAGGCGATCGAGAAGAATGCAGAAGCACTCGGCGTCTCCACCCGTCAGATGATGGAGAGTGCGGGAAGAGCGCTTTCGGAGCAGGTTCTTGAGCAATTGCCACAAAAGGTGCTCATCCTCTGCGGAAGGGGAAATAACGGTGGTGACGGGTTTGTTGCTGCACGGCATCTCGCCCGCCATACGGACTGCTCCTGTATCTATGTATCAGGTGAGCGGAAAGGGGATTTGGAAACAAATCTCCGGGCACTTCATTCATGCGGCATCCCCCTCCATGAGGTATCCTGCAAAGAGGATGTGTATGCCCTCTCCCATCTCTTCGCATCTGCGGATCTGATCCTTGACTGCCTGCTTGGCACCGGTGCAGGCGGGAGCCTCCGCGAACCGATCGCATCCTGCGTTGCATTGGCAAACGACTCTCCCGCATATATCCTCGCAGCAGATCTCCCGACCCCCGGTATCTCCGCAGATGCGATCCTTACATTCCACCGGAGCAAGGGGATCCATACAGCCATCGCCGATATCGGAATCCCAATCGAAGCCGAGTGCTTCACGGGACCTGGCGACCTCCTCACCATTCCGAAGAAGCCGGAGAATGCCCATAAAGGGTATGGCGGAAAGGTGCTCGTGGTGGGCGGCGGCCCGTACCAGGGTGCGCCATACCTTGCAGGGCTTGCCGCACTCCGTGCGGGGGCAGATATCGTCTTTGTGGCAAGCCCGAATGCCCTTGACTGCCCGGATCTTATCCATATCCCACTCTCAGGCAAAATCATCGGAGAAGAGGAGAGCAGTAAATTGATCCGCGCTGCACGGGAAGCTGATGTAGTGGTGATCGGTCCCGGGCTTGGGGCTGACAGCCATGATGTCATCCTCAGGGTGGCAGCGGCCGCAGAGCGCGCCGTCATCGATGCCGATGCGCTCCGCCTCCCCCTGCCAAAGGGCAGGGAGACGATCTATACCCCGCATGCAGGCGAGTTTGCCCGCGCATTTGAGGGAGAGCCTGCTGGAGATCCAAAAAAGGATGCGGCAGTTGTCCGGGATGCCTGCCCGGAATCGGCTTCGATACTCCTGAAGGGAGAGACCGATATCATTAGTGATGGCAGACGGATCCGGTTCAACAGGACGGGAGTCCCGGCGATGACGGTCGGCGGTACAGGCGATATCCTGGCAGGAGTCGCAGCCGCCCTCTTCTGCCGGATGCCCGCATTCGAGGCAGCAGCAGTCGCCGCATATGCAACCGGCCGTGCCGGGGAGGAAGCGGCGCAGTCAGTTGGTGACGGGCTGATCGCAAGCGATCTTCTTCTGTTCATTGCACAGATACTCTATGGAGACTGAAATTGTATGGTTGAATTCACCCATATCGACGGCGACCATGTCCGGATGGTCGATGTCACGGAAAAACCCGATGTTCACAGGAAAGCAACCGCACAGGGGAGGATCTATCTCAGCAGCGGGACGCTGAAGGCGATTTCTGAAAAGACTACACGGAAAGGAAATGTCCTTGCAACCGCCGAGATTGCCGCAATTCTTGCAGTGAAGGATACATTCCGGATCATTCCGATGTGCCATCCCCTTCCGGTCGGCGGAGTATCTGTTGATTTTGTGGAGACTGAGGAGTATATAGAGGCAACAGTCACCGTGAAGACCTATGGAAAGACCGGTATCGAGATGGAAGCGTTGACCGGTGTCTCGGTTGCACTCCTGACCATCTGGGATATGGTAAAGTCCGCTGAGAAGGATGAGTCCGGGCAGTACCCGGAAACCCGGATCGAGGGTATCAGGGTCCTCTCCAAAGAGAAGAGTGCTGCATAACCAGCATCCTTTAAGTTCGCAGGAGTTGAAGTATAAAGATCACGGGATACCTCCCGTCAAGGAATGTGGCTTCAAACGAGTAAGCCGAACCTGGAGTAGACAAATGTCACGATCAATGTATTCGTATGTCCGTGAGGCATGGAAAAAGCCTGACGAGACCGAGGTAAAGAAACTCCTCTGGCACCGCATGCAGAAATGGCGGCGTGAAGGATCCGTTGTCCGGATCGAACACCCCACGCGGATTGACCGCGCCCGCACCCTTGGATACAAGGCTAAGCAGGGTATCATCGTTGTCCGCGCCCAGGTACGCCGTGGTGGCCGGAGAAAGTCAAGATATGTCCGCGGGCGAAGAACCGCACGGATGGGCATGGCCCGCACCACCGCCGGAAAGAGCATCCAGCGGATGGCAGAAGAGCGTTCTGCACGGCGCTACCCGAACATGGAAGTTCTGAACTCATACTGGGTTGGAGAAGACGGGGTCAGGAAATACTATGAAGTGATCCTTGTCGATCGAAGCCACCCCGGCATCAGAAGCGACAAGACACTGAACTGGATCTGCGACCAGAAGAACCGTGTATTCCGTGGCAAGACCTCGGCCGGAATGAAAGGCCGTGGCATGCGCCGCAAGGGTACCGGTACCGAAAAGACACGTCCAAGTATCCGCTCACATAAAAACCAGGGGAAATAACCCCACTTTTCTTTTATGACGGTCACGGATGCTTTCATCCATCCCTTTCCCGAGGGTGACTCGACACTTCAACGCATGGCGATGACCGCACGCGAATGCGGTTTTGACACAATCATTGCAGTCAACCACCACCCATGCGAATACCATGGTATCCGGATTCTGCAGGGAGTGATCGTAACCGAAGGCACAATGAAGGCAGTCACAAACGCAATCCGGCAGAAGAAGCGGGCGATCATCGGGGTTGCCGCAGGCGATGCATCCTTTAACAGGAACCTCCTGAAGACACCAGGGCTCCATCTCATCACCGATCTGCATCGATCACAGAGGAATGCATTCGACCAGGTGTCGGCAAAGCTTGCCGCAGAGAAACGGATCGCGGTGCACCTCGATATCAGCCAGATCATCTCCTGCAAGGGGCATTCCCGGCAGAAGGTGCTTGCGAGGTACGCCGAGCTCCTTCTCCTCCAGAGAAAGTTTGGATTCTCCTTTGCAATCGGGAGCGGGGCAAAATCAATCCTCGGCCAGCGGACTGTCGGAGAGATGATCCTCCTGACCTCACTCTTTGGGATGACAGAGGAGGAGACGGTTACCGCTCTTGGAACAATCCCCGATCTCTTTCTGGATACATCCCGTCCACGGGTGATTTCATGAAGCATCTCTCCCCCACCCTCCGGGAAAACCGGAGATATGTCCTTACCAGAATCATGCCGTCCGATCCTGATTGTGATATCCGGGAACTCTATTATGCGATCGCAGACAGTGTCACCTCACTCTATGGCGATTGTATCGCCGCAGAGGTGCATGCCGCCACGATCCTGCGGGAGGGAGAGTACCTGATTGTGAGATGCAGGAGGGGGCGGGAGAAGGAGCTCTGCTGCGCAATTGCCGCGATCAGATCCATCAACGGAACACAGGTCCGCCTCACCACCATCGCCACTTCGGGAACAATTGCAGCTCTCAGAAAGAGGATACGGCCGGAAAAGCAGGGCGATCCGATCACCTGCACCATCAATTCCGGGGAACAGAGCGGCATCATGTATGCCGATGGAAAGATTGACCTTATCAGAAGAGATATGAAAGGTCAGGAATTAGTATATCTCACGAAAGACGATATGGAGAAGTTTCATGCAACCACAACCAAACCAGATGGGATATGACCGGGCGATCACCGTCTTCAGTCCGGACGGCCGCCTCTACCAGGTCGAGTATGCACGTGAAGCAGTGAAGCGGGGAACAACTGCTGTCGGGATCAAATGCAAAGAGGGAGTCGTCCTGATCGTCGACAAGCGGGTCAGCTCAAAACTGCTCGAACCCTCATCAATCGAGAAGATATTCCAGATTGACGCACATATCGGGGTTGCATCCTCCGGCCTTGTCGGCGATGCCCGCGCCCTTGTGGATCGCGCCAGAATCGAGTCACAGATCAACCGCGTCTCCTATGACGAGGCGATCGATGTCGAGACGCTCTCCAAGAAGCTCTGTGACCATATGCAGACCTACACACAGTTCGGCGGCGCCCGCCCCTATGGAACGGCACTCCTGATCGCAGGTATTGCAGATGGCACATGCCATCTCTTTGAGACTGACCCCTCAGGCACCCTGCTTGAGTACAAGGCAACCGGTATCGGAATCGGCAGGCCGGCAGTGATGAAAGTCTTTGAAGAGGAGTACAATCCCGAACATTCCTGCAAAGAGGCGATTCTGCTTGGGCTTAAAGCACTCCATGCCGCAACCGAAGGAAAGTTTGATGTGAACACCGTTGAGATCGGCATTGCCTCACTTCAGGCGGGCACCTTCAGGAAGATGGCAGCTGAAGAAGTTGCAGTCTGCGTCGAAGCATTTGAGCAGTGAGGTGAAAAACGATGATCTCCCTCGATAACGCCGTTGTTGCGCGCCTTGAATCACATGGCGAACGGTTTGAGATCCTTGTCGATCCCGACCTTGCCCAGAAGATCCGTGAAGGGGAGGAGATCGAGATCGAAGATGTGGTTGCTGCCGGATTTGTCTATGAGAATGCAGCCCACGCAGAAAGGGTAGCAGACGAAAACCTGACAAAGGTATTCAAGACAACCGACTTCGAGACAGTTGCGCGGGCAATTATCGAGAAAGGAGAGATCCATCTCACCTCGGAACAGAGGAAGGCGCGATCTGAGGAGAAGAAGCGGCAGGTGATCACATATATCGCCAGAAACGCCATCAATCCCCAGACAGATCTGCCGCACCCCGCCCACCGGATAGAGCTTGCACTTGAAGAGATCAGGATCAATTTTGACCCCTTCAAATCCGTCGATGCCCTCGTCAAGGAGACCGTCAAGGCGCTCAGGCCGATTCTCCCGATCAAGTTCGCCGAGAAGAGGTTCGCCGTTAAAATCCCGCCTGACTATGCAGCACGCGGATATGGCGAGATTGCCGGTGCTGCGATGGTAACAATGGAGCGGGAGGAGTGGCAGGCAGACGGATCCTGGATCTGTATCGCAAAGATCCCGGCAGGCATGCAGGAGGAGTTCTTCTCCCTCGTTAACCGGGTCTCAAAAGGGGATGCCGAGGTCAGGATCATAGAGTAGCTTAATAGCAATCAATAGCAAATACAATAAGACATCTATCGGAGATTCGAATCATGGCAAAAGGAAAACACAAGGCAAAGGGACGTATTTCGGGTAGTGCAGGACGCTTTGGACCGCGCTACGGTCGATTTATCAGGAAGAGCGTCAATCAGATCGAAAAGATTCAGAGAGCAAAGCACCTCTGTCCCAAATGTGATACGATCTCTGTGAAGCGTGAAGGAACTGGTATCTGGACCTGCAGAAAATGCAATTACAAGTTCGCAGGCGGTGCATATGCGCCACAGACACCCGGTCTGAAGGTTGCACTCAGGAACATCGACGCAATCATCAAGAAGGAGGCGTAGACTGGCGTGACCGGGTCATACAAATGTGCCCACTGCAAGAGGAAGGTTGAGATAGACGTGAATGTCCGCTGCCCATACTGCGGACACCGTATCCTCTTCAAAGAGCGTGGGGCAGTTATAAAAGACCTCAAGGCCAGATGACGATCCTTACGACATCACGCCGCCCGACCCCTGAGATCCGGGCCTTTGCCCGGGATCTCGCTTTTGCACTCGGGTGCGATCATATGAACAGGGGAAAAACCGGGCTTCGTGATCTCTCCCCACAGGATCCCGCCATACTTTTTATTGAGAAGCAACAGCAGAAGATCGCTATCCGCCTCGAAGTGGATGGCGAGATGAAAGGGGAGATCATGCTATCCGGCTGGTCGGTCGGCATCCGTGAGAAAGAGATGCGAAGAGGCATCTTCACGAGCGACCAATCGGTTTATGATCTCCTGAACCGATATGTACCTGTCACAATGGTCCAGAACCAGGACGGGGCAATCACCTTCGACGGAAGGCAGAGACGAGAATATCGGTGTGATTGAGAGCGTCATGATGCATGATACGGAGTTCACCTTTGTCACCCCTCATGCACCCATACTCTATCAGGCACTTGCCCCCGAAGCATCAGACGAAACCGGGGATCGATCAAGTGCCACCATCAGCCTTGAGAACGATCGTCTTACCCTGAAAGTCACCGCCGGCGACATCCCGGCATTGCGGGCCGCGTTGAACATGTGGCTCCGCCTGATAAACATCGCAGAAGAGATGCAGGAGATAGAAAACCATGGAAAACCCTAATATCCCTCAGAAAGTCCAGCAGCAGATCGCACAGCTTCAGCAGATGCAGCAGCAGATGCAGACAATTCTTCAGCAGAAGTCCCAGTACGAGATGAGCGTGCGTGAGGCAAAGCGTGCGGAAGAAGAGCTGAAAGAGACTGCTGACGATGCCGAGGTCTTCATGACAATCGGTTCAGTGATGGTGCAGCAGACAAAAGAGCATGTTGCAAAAACCCTCGCCGATAAGATCGACACCCTTGAGCTGCGGATCAAATCCCTTGAAAAACAGGAGAAGGCGATCGCCACAAAATTCGAGCAGCTTCAGCAGCAGGTCAGAAGCTCACTCGAAGGGCGTATGCCGGAAGCTGCATAATCACCTCTCATTTATAATCAACATTTTTTCTACTGTCATCTCGCGTATAGCAGAGGCAGGGCCTTCGCGTCCGATGCCTGATCCCTTCACACCGCCATAGGGCATCTCATCGACCCTGAATGTCGGGATGTCATTCACAAGGAGCGCCCCGACATCGATTCTCCCAAAGGCTTTCCTTACAGTCTCAAGAGAGTCGGTGAAGATGCCTGCCTGGAGCCCATAGTCAGAGGTGTCTGCAATTTTGATTGCTTCATCGACCTCGTCAAAAGGATGCAGGAGGATGACCGGGGCAAAGAGCTCCCGGCAGGAGAGATCCTGGGATTGCCCGAGATCGGCAAGCATAGTCGGGTAGAGGAGCGCCCCCTCACGCCTTCCTCCGCAGACGAGGCGGGCACCGGAATCAACAGCCGACCTAATCAGCGCCTCTGCCCGTGATGCTGCCTCAGCGGAGATCATCGGACCGATATCAGTCGTGGGATCGGCAGGATCTCCCACCTTCAGCAGGCGGATATACCCGAGGATCTTCTCTTCCATCCCGGAATAGATAGACCGATGGATGAGAACACGCTGTACCGAGACGCAGTTCTGGCCGGCATTTGCAAACCCGCCGGCAACGATCCGCATTGCGGCATAATCAGGATCAGAGTCCGGGCAGACGATCACAGCAGCATTTCCCCCGAGTTCGAGCCCGACCGCTTTTCTTCCGGCACGGTTCTTGATCGCCCAGCCGACATCCGGACTCCCGGTGAAGGAGAGATAGCCGAAGGAGTCGTCAGGGATGATCTCATCCGCAACTGCTCCGGGTGCCGGGATCACCGAGACTGCTTCAGGAGGATAGCCTGCCGCGATGATAATCTCGGCCAGGATCAGGGATGAGAGCGGTGTGGCGGTTGCCGGTTTCAGGAGAAACGGGGCGCCGATTGCAATCGCCGGGCCGATCTTGTGGCAGGCGAGATTTAAGGGATAGTTGAAGGGGGTGATCGCAAGTACCGGGCCTGCCGGCACCCGTGTGAGATACCCGGTATGGCCGGCACCTGCCGGCGTGCGGTCAAGGGGGAGGATTGTGCCATCGACCCTTCCCGCCTCCTCGGCAGAGATCGTGATCGTCTCAATCGCCCGGGTGACCTCGCCATCTGCCACCTTCCGCACCTTTCCGCCTTCTGCGATGAGGGTTGCCATAAGCTCTTCCCTCCGCTCTTCAAGACGTGCGGCTATGGCATACAGAATCTTCCGCCGGGTATGGAGGGGGAGCCTCCGGGTCGCCTCAAATGCTCCCGCTGCTGCCTGTGCACCATCCCGGAGATCATCTGCTGATCCGAGACAGACAGACGCTACCGTTGTACCGGTATAAGGAGAGATGACATCTGAGATCAGAGGGCTGCTCTTCCACCTTCCGCCCACACAGAATAGTCGTGGATCATCCATGTGAAGAAAAAGGTGGGAGAGAATAAAAAAGATCAGGGTGACGTCTGCGTATACCGGATGAGGTTGATTGCATTCACCATCGCCTCAGCAGATGCCAGAACGATATCGTCCCCCGATGAGCTTGCATCATAGGTTCTGCCCTCAGCATCCTCGACCGTGATCGTCACATGCCCGATTGCATCGGTTCCGCCACTGATCGCCTCGATCCTGAAGTCTTTCATCTGGATACCAATCGGCATCACGCTCAGGACTGCTTTCACCGCAGCATCCACCGGACCGTTTCCGATGGCACTCCCGGCCTTCTCGGTTCCGAGAACACAGGCACGGACACTGGCAGTCGGTATGCAGTGGTTCCCGCTCATAACAGCGATATCACGGAGCTCGACGGTCTTTGCAACCGCCTGGATATCCATCACATCTTCTGCGATCACATAGAGATCGTGATCCGTAACCCTTCTTCCGCGTGCGGATATCGTCTTGATCCGATCAACGATCAGATCCAGTTCGGTGTCTGATGGGTTGATATGGACAAGCGAGAGCATCTGCCGCACCGCGTGCCTGCCGACATGCTTGCCGAGGGCGAGGCGGCGGCGGTGGCCGACCATCTCAGGTGTCATGATCCCCGGCTCGAAGGTCTGGCTGTTTGCCATGATCCCATGGGAATGGATCCCGGATTCATGGGCAAATGCATTATCCCCGACCACCGGCTGGACCGGCAGAATCGGGATACCCGAGTACCTTGATACGAGCCGCGACATCTCGACGAGGCGGGTCGTCTCGATCCCGGTCGATATCCCGTTGATTGCCTCCAGAATCATCACCGTCTGGGCGATGTCCGCATTGCCTGCCCGCTCGCCGATCCCATTGACCGTCACCTGCACCTGCGAGGCGCCTGCCTCGACTGCGGTGGTGGTGTTGGCAACGGCGAGGCCGAAGTCGTTGTGGCAGTGAATGTCGATTGGAACATGGATCTCCTCTGCTATTGCAGAGATCAGGGTACGCATCTTCATCGGCGTATAGACCCCGACAGTATCAGGGACATTCACCACAGTCGCCCCTGCATCAGCAGCAGCCCTGAAGACCTCGATCAGGTACGGGAGATCGGTTCGTGTCGCATCCATCGCCGAGAACATGCACTGGCCGAGATGATCGCGGACATATCCAACAATCTCTCCTGTGATTGCCAGAACCTCTTCACGGGTCTTTTTGATGGTATTCTCACGCTGGATATCAGATGTCGGAATAAAGACATGCACCATATCGACATCGCAGTCAAGGCAGGTGTTGACATCATCGACCCGTGACCGTGAGAGCCCGCAGATTGCCGCTGAATGTCCTTCAGCTGCAATTCTGGATACGGTCTCCTTCTCCTGCTCTGAAGATGCGGGAAAACCGGCTTCGATCGCGTGTACACCAACCTCCGAGAGGATGCGTGCGATATCCAGTTTCTGTTCAAGGGTGAAGGATACACCCGGTGTCTGTTCACCATCCCTCAGGGTGGTGTCAAAAACAGTTACTCTCTTGGGCGACCTGCTTTCAACAAAGAAAGCAATTCCCCACAGAAGCTTTTGCCGTAGGCATACGATTATATTGGCAGTATGGAGAGATAAAGAGTTCTATTGCAGAATTGTCTTAAAAGAAAAGTGAACGCCCAGATCGGAATTCGAATCCGAGTCGATGCCGTGACAGGGCATCATGATAGGCCACTACACTATCTGGGCACTTTGTGGGTTGATCCCGCCTCCCGGAGTCGAACCGGGGACATCGCGGTAGCCGCGCAGTTCGCCCGCAGGCGATGATCTTACTACAGCCGCGCACTCTACCAGTCTGAGTTAAGGCGGGTAACTGCACTAAATAAAAAGGCTAAGATGACATATAAACATGTCGAATCAGCAAATACGCGCCGATTGAAAGAGGAATGAGCGAATACTGATAATGAAGAGATAAAACCAATAATGGGCAGAGATCTGAAGCACAATTGATTTTCAGGGAAGGCGTGAGGAAGGCCACTGCATCAATCCGGGAGCTCTCCGCGCAGGGGGTCGCCTCCCCCTTCGTTGACGTGTACTTCAAGACCTCCTCCAAAGACCTTCCTGATCATATGGCCCTCAGACCGGACACCCCAGACCTCAAGCATGCAATCGCCCCGTGCTTCAAGATCCAGGATGATCTGCCCGTTATTATCCTTTGAAAGACGGGCATCGCGGATGCGGCCGGCATGAGTCCGATCAAGGTGTTCAGCCATCCTGAGGAAGAGGGAGAGGATACGGATCTGATCCTGAACCACCGGATCGAGGAGGCTGAAGTGATGATCTTTCTTCCGTGGTGCTTTCTTCCGGTGATACCGGGCGATCTCTGCAATGATCCCAACCTCATGCTCATCAAAGCCAACGAGATCCGCATGCCTGATAATATAGGCCGAATGGAGATGATGATCCACAAATGAGATGAAATTGCCGATATCATGGAGATATGCGGCATAAAGTAGGAAATTCCTGTCAGCATCAGAATATGAGTGGAGACCTGCCTCACGAGCCGAATCAAAGAGACTGGCAGAGAGTCCGACGATTGCAAGTGCATGAAGCTCATCAATCCGGCAGGATCGCCCCAGCTGGACAACACTCCGTTTTCTGGACGATATCTTCTCTGCATGAGGAAAACCGGGTATCCGGGAGAGATATTCCATGAGAAGTCCTTCACGCAGGCCATGGGGCGATATCTCGATCTCGATAATTCCAAGCTCTTCCATCATTGTTTCGAGGATCACTGCGCCACCGATGATGATATCCGCCCGCCCAGGATTGATCCCGGACACCTTCCGCCGCTCTTCCAGGGAGAGGGAGCAGAGCCGCTCGATCGTCTGCCTGAGACCATCATATCTAAGGATGTATGGGGTGGTGGTTCCCGGAAACAGGCGGGATGCGATCTCGGCCAGATTTTGTATGGTGCCTGAACTCCCAAACGCCCGTGAATAGGGAAATTTCCGTATCCGGGTCAATGGCTGGGCGATGACATTTCTGACAAACTGCTGCATCCGGGCATATTTCTTCAATGAAACAGGGCCATCTTCACCGGGGCGGAAGAACTGGTTGGTCAGCCGGATTGACCCGAGCTTCAATGATTCAAGAGTGAGGTAGTCATGCTGGCTGCCGATGATCACCTCGGTTGAGCCTCCCCCGATATCGATGAAGATAGCCCGATGCGTGCCGATGTCAATCCCGGAGACGACACCCCGGTAGATCAGCCGTGCCTCCTCCTTCCCCGAGACGACCCGGACATCAAGATTCGCCTCCCGGAGGAGCATCTCAAGGAACTGATCGGCATTCTTTGCCTCCCGTGTGGCAGAGGTGGCAACGGCGACAAATTCCTTCACGCCATAGGCAAGGCCGAGATCAACGAAGAGTTTGGAGATGGTGACCCCGCGGCCGATCGCCTCTTCAGAGAGTTCTTCACGGGCAAAACATCCCTCGCCGAGACGGGCAACCTCCTTCTGTTCCGTCAGAATGCTCATCGATCCATTCTGGTTCAGCCTGACAACCAAAAGGCGGATCGAGTTTGTCCCGATATCAATGAATGCGACAATCTCTTCGGATGCAATCATCGGTTCCGTCATTTCGGCTCAAAAGATGTCTGCGTTCGATCAACGGTACATTGAGCAGATATGCCGCCATCGCCACCATGGGGATCGCCACCGGGGCCGATCAGCCCGGCTTCCTCGATCGTGATCCCATGCCGGAGCATGGTGCAGAAGATCGGTGGAAGGCCTGCCTTTTGGATCGCACCTGCCACCAGCTCGATGTCATAGGGGATCCTGATATGGCAGACCGAGAAGGGATCTGCTTCGAGGAGGCAGTAGCATGCCCTCGGATCTCCGTCAGCAGGACGGCCGACCGATCCGCAATTGATGAAGAGGCAGTCCGAAACCGTCCGGGTAAAGGGGATATGCGTGTGGGCAGAGATGATAGCATCCACACCCGTTGCCTTTGCATACTCCAGAAGCTCTGTATCAGGCGTATGAGGGTCGATCCGCCCTGTCATGGAACCCGGAGTTCCATGAGTGAGAAGAACGGTCATATCGCCGATACGTGTTCTGATCTCCCGTGGGAGTGAGAGAAGATAGCTCCGGCTCTTTTTTGACAGCTTTGTATCTGTCCAACAGAGCGACTGCATCTTCTCATCACCCCGGAGAGCCTTCTTTTTGCAATCCTTTTTTGTCAGTGAAAGGATCCCGGTATCGATATTGCCTGTAATCCCGGTGATCTTCTTCTCCCCGATAATCCGGATCGTCTCTTCCGGATACGGCCCAAAACCGATTAGATCCCCGAGATGAATGATATGCGTTGCACCCCTCTGTTCAGCATCAGCAATAACCGCTTCGAGCGCTGGCAGATTTGCATGGATATCCCCGATCACTGCAACCCGGACCGGGGTTCCTCCGGGCATCCGGTAGAGCCCCATCCCGCCATTGACAAGAGGCTCAACAACCTTCTGCCTGATATCCTCGATCAGGTTATCCTCCTTCATCCCCTTCCAGTGAAGGGAGAAGAGTCCGTACAACTCTTTCCGCCGTGATCGGCGGTCCTCTGCGAGATGCAGCAGGCCGGGCCTTATGAACCTCATAAATCCGGTGTGTCCGAAGAACGACGCAACACGTGCCTCCTCCTCTTCCATAAAGCCGGGAAGGACATTCAGCCAGACATCACAGTCATGCATATCCCCGAGGAGATCCTGGAGCTTTTTAACAACCTGAATCGGTTTTTTCAGGCCGTCCTGGTAGAGATCAGAGAAGATCTCCATCGTATACCGAAGCCGTTTTGCTGCGATTCGCATCTCATGATGTTCTGCGATCCTGGATGGATCAGGAATATATCGCTCAAATGAGATCAGTTCCTCAATCCGCCTGCTGATCGCACGATAGGCAGCTTCATAGGTAAACCTGCTGTGTATATCGGTGTCGTGGAGCCGTCCGGAGATGATCTGATCCCGGCACCAGTCCAGGAGATCGTCTGCAACATCTGACGATTCAAAGGCATCCACCGATGAAACGACCTCATGATGGAGCGCTGCCCGCTTTCCGTTCCACCTGAGAAGCAGGCATTCGATACCGGGCCTGATGAGCGGCTGGAAGGCCATATCTTCACGCGGAGCAGGGAGGGCAACCCTGCCGGTGATATAGACCCGTATCTTCCAGAGGAGTTCCCGCATCCGTATGCGGATGCCCGGTGACGGGGGCAGGGCAGGAACCCCGGCAGGAGGAGCATCGGTTCTCACAAGGACGGTCCGATCCTCTGCCGGTGGCAGGAAGCCTGCATACCATACCGGAGGGCGCTCATCAGGGAGAGAATCCAGGTATGACTGGAGAAAATCGATCTGGACATCGAGATCCCGAGCCGCCCCAAGCGAGCGGGTGATGGAGCGGACACCTTTGTAGGTATTTTTATACATCGCTTCAGAGAAGCAGGGTGCAAAGAGGGGGAGAGCCGCACGGATGCGCCGCGATGCCACCCTCATCCGGTGGATATACTCGATATCATCAGAATGCCGTACACCATCTGCTTCAGCAACAAGATCCTCGGTGAGCTTTCTGAGAGTCTCTGCCCCAAAGAGACAGAAGCCCTCATCATTCTTCTCTTTCTTTCCACCCATGCCAGGCACCCCTGTTTGTAATCAGCCAGTCCTGTGAATGACAGGCTGTCTCAGTATTCTCCTGTTGAATCCTGCCATAGCTGCCATCGGCATTGAGGCGCCACGATTTCTGGTTATCTGAAAGATGCACCCTCATGATCCTGATGAGAGCGGAGCGGATCGCCGGATCCCGCACCGGAAAGAGCACCTCAACCCTCCGCCTGAGGTTCCGCTGCATCATATCTGATGATCCGAGGAGCACCTCATCATCACCACCGTTGTGGAAGTGGTAGATGCGGGCATGTTCAAGGAAACGCCCGACTATTGAGGTGACTTTGATCGTCTCGGATACGCCTGTAATACCGGGGCGAAGCGCACAGAGTCCGCGGACATTCAGATCCATTCTCACACCTTCATGTGATGCCCGATACAGCGCCGATATGATCTCAGGGTCAAGGAGCCCGTTCAGCTTCAGTGCGATATAGCCGTTCTGGTTCGCTCTCTGGTGCTCGATCTCCCGCTCAATCCGTTTCAGGATCCCCTGCCTGAGGTTGATCGGTGCAACGAGAAGCTTCCGGTACTCCTGCCGCTCCACATAGCCGGTCAGGTGGTTGAAGAGCTCGGTTGCATCTGCCCCGATATCTGGATCAGCTGTCAGATATCCGATATCGCCGTAGATACGGGTGGTGACGGTGTTGTAGTTTCCTGAACTTAAGTGCACATAGCGATAGATACCATCTGCTTCACGCCTGACGATCATCGCCACCTTGGCATGCACCTTCAGCCGCTCATGCCCATACACGACATGCACCCCTTCCTGTTCGAGAGCCCGCGCCCAGGTGATATTGTTCAGTTCATCGAACTTTGCCTTTAGTTCCAGAACCACAGTCACCTGTTTCCCATGCTGGCGGGCTTTCATCAGGGCATCGACGATCGGGGATTTCTTATCGATCCGGTACAATGTGATCTTGATCGCAAGGACATCCGGATCGATTGCCGCCTGCCTGAAGAGCCGGACGATCGGGATGAAGCTGTCGTAGGGGTGATAGAAGAGGGTATCACGGGATCGTACCAGATCGAAGATATCCTCTTCATGCGCCAGCGGATCGGTGATATGGGGGACAAATGGTTCATCGAGGAGATCGGGGCGGGAGAGATCATGCAGCTGCCAGAGATCATTATGGCCGATAAAACCACTGACACCATAGACATCGCTCTCTTTCAGCCCGAGCCGCTCAGAGAGGAGAAGGATCAGCCGCGGGGGGGTGACCGGGTCAACTTCAAGCCGGACCGGGACCCCGGTTCGCCTGCATTCGATACTATCCTCAACCGCTGTCAGGAGGTCAGATGCATCATCAATGACCACTTTGATCTCCGCATCCCGTGTCACCCTGAACCGGTATGCACCCTCAACACTCATTCCCGGAAAGAGGGAGCCGAGATGCCCGGCGATCAGGTCTTCGAGGAGGATGAAGCGGGATGGCGGCCCCCCGCCGGGGGAGCTTACCGGGATGAACCTGCCGAAGGTGAGGGATGGGATCTTGATCCGTGCGAGGTACCGCCGCCCGTCGGCTGAACCCAGGACAACAGCCAGATTCAGCGAGAGGTTCGAGATGAAGGGGAAGGAGCGGGCTGCATCGATTGCCATCGGGGTGAGGATCGGATAGATCGTCGAGTGGAAGTAGGCATGCATCGCCTCTTTTTCATCATCTGTTAATTGAGAGAAACGGACGATTGAGACACCCGCTGCAGAGAGAGCAGGAAGGAGAGAGCCGCTCCATGTCTCCTCATAGAGGCGGTAGAGTTCATCAACCTCCAGCTGGATCTTCCAGAGGAGATCTGCCGGGGCGATTCCATCAGGAGGCAGTTTCCATATGCCGTCTTTCACCTGGTGGCGGAGCCCGGATACCCGGACCATAAAGAATTCATCGAGGTTGCTCCCGCAGATCGCAAGGAACTTCACCCGTTCGAGGAGAGGATGCCTTGTGTCATTTGCCTCTGCCAGCACCCTCCTGTTAAAGGAGAGCCATGAGAGTTCCCGGTTGATATAATACTCCGGCTTATCCGGATTGAATGTCTCTTCAGTTGCCATGCCATATCCCTCTGTGCTGGATCATCCATGCCTGTGAATCGATCGGTTCCGCACCCGCCTCCACCCGTTTGTAGCTGCCATCTTTGTTCATCAGGCGCATCTTAACGGAATCACTCAGATGGATCTGAAGGATCGTTTTGACCACTGCATCCCTGATCGCAGGATCACGTATCGGATAGAGGATCTCAACCCTGCCATTGAGATTCCGCGGCATCAGGTCGGCCGATCCTATCAGCACTTCCTCTTCACCCCCGTTTCTGAAATAATAGATCCTGGTATGTTCAAGGAACCGCCCAACAATGGAGGAGACGGTGATGGTGTCGGAAAAACCGGGTATACCGGGCCGGAGGCAGCATATGCCACGCACCTGGAGGTGGATGGCGACCCCTTCCTGCGATGCACGGTAGATAGCGGCGATGAGATCCGGATCCACGAGTGAATTACATTTGAAGGCAATGTAGCCCTTCCCATATGCCCGGTGAATACGAATCTCCCGCTCTATCCGGGAGATGAGATCCTCACGCATCCGTCCCATCTTCCCATGAGAGACGAGCAAAGTCCGGTATTCCGTCTTTGCGGAGTAGCCTGTGAGGGCATTGAAGAGATCGGCTGCATCCGCAGCAACTGCCGGATCAGCTGTGAAGAGACCGAGATCGGTATAGACCCGTGCGGTCTGGGCATTGTAGTTGCCGGTTCCAAGATGGGTATACGTGACAAGACCGGTCGACTCCCGGCGGACGACCATGCAGAGTTTGGCATGCACCTTCAGGCCGATCAACCCATAGACCACATGTACACCAGCCCGTTCAAGTGCCCGAGCCCAGATGATATTATTCTCCTCATCAAAGCGTGCCTTCAGCTCGACAAGAACCGTCACCTGCTTACCCTGCTCGCGTGCCTCCATCAATGCCTCGACGATGGGAGAGTTCTGCCCGACACGGTAGAGTGTCTGTTTGATCGCAAGGACATCCGGGTCGCGTGCCGCCTGCCTGATGAAGCTCACCACCGGGATGAAGCTGTCATAGGGGTGATAGAGGAGATAGTCCCGCTTCCTGATAGAGCGGAAGATCGTCTTCTCGGAGTTGAGCCCCTCCGGAACCGAAGGGAGAAACGGGGCATCTTTCAGTTCGGGCAGGTTGATTCCGGCAAGCTCCATCAGATCGGCCATTCCGAGCGGGCCGGTGCTGGTGTCGACCTGCTCGGGGTTGAGCCTGAGTTTGGATGCGAGCATCTCCCGGATCCACTCCGGAATTGAGCTATCCACCTCAAGCCGGACAGGCCTCCCGATTCGCCGGTGCTCCACGCTCTCCTCGATGGTGCTGAGGAGATCCGATGCTTCATCCTCCTCGATCTCAAAGTCCGCATCTCTCGTCACCCTGAATGGGTAGGAGGCAACGACATCCATGCCCGGATAGAGGAGATCAAGATTGTCAGCGATTAATTCTTCCAGCAGAACATACTGGTGTTCCTGCCCGCCGCAATCGCCTGATCCGGGAAGCCTCACAAACCGCTGACCAAGGGTGCGGGGCACCTTCACCCGTGAGAAGATCCTGCCCCGCTTTGTGTCATTGATGATGACCGCAAGGTTCAATGAGAGGCTCGATATGAAGGGGAAGGGATGGGATACGTCAAAAGCCATCGGGGTGACAATCGGGAAGATCTCCCTGATGAATGTCTCACGTGCCGCTCTCCTCAGTTCCGGGGAGAGTTCATCCATCCTCTGGATCCGGATCCCTTCACTTTTCAGTTCGGGAAGGAGATGATCCTTCCAGCAGGTGGTCGCCTCTTTGAGCAGGGGGAGGAGTTCGGATCGGATTCCGGCAATCTGCTCCTTTGCCGAGAGGCCATCAGGGGGGCGCTCGAGTGCGCCAGCTGATGCCTGCCGCCAGAGGCCTGATAACCGAATCATCACAAATTCGTCCAGGTTATTTGAAAATATCGAGAGGAATTTAACCCGCTCAAGGAGAGGGTGGTTTTTATCCAGTGCTTCTTCAAGGACCCGCCGGTTGAACTGTATCCACGAGAGCTCGCGGTTATAGAATACTTTCGGAGTATAGAGCAGTACAGAGTCTGAAACACCCTGTTGTATAGTGCGATCCGTCTCCATGGAGATCACTCTTACCATTGGGCTTGATACAGATAGTTTTTCCCAATAGAGAGTTTGGTTGCCAAAAACCAGATACGATCCAATGAAGAGATATGTATGATGATGATTGAAAAAAATACCACAGAAACCCTGCTCAATTCCAGAACACCGATCCCTGAGCTGATCGAAGCCCTCAGGAATGAAGACAAGAATATCAGGAAAGATGCAGCAGAGATACTCGGCTCTCTTGGAGAAGAGGCGATCGCGCCTCTTTCCGCCCTCCTTGGAGATGAGTGGTGGGTTGTCCGGTACCGTGCCTGTGAGGCGCTTGGACTGATGGAGAAGCCCGATGCATACCCATACCTTCGTGCTGCGGTATCGGATGAGAGGGATCATGTCAGATATATGGCAGCAAAGGGGCTTGGCAGACTTGGGATACCGGAAGCGGCATCTGATCTTGAGCCGCTTCTTGAGGATGAGAACCCTTATGTCCGGAAGATGGCAGCCGGGAGCATCGCCCGGCTCAGAGGGTGAAGAAGACGGGCTTCCTGCAGAAGATATCGATCACCCCGTGCCTGATGGTATAGGTTGAGTGGAAGACATTGATCCGGGAAGGCAGGGGGATCCAGGTCTCGTGTTCGTTCACGACAATCGCCACCCGCTCGGACTCAATTCGTGCATAGGGTGCCGAGGTGAGCGTCGGCTCCGGAGGCAGATCTGCGGTAATATAAATCCGGTTCTCAGTCTCGATCATCTCATAGGGGAGATCAGGAGGCTGATGCTCCACCGGAACGAGGAGGTACCCGCCAAAACCTCCTTCGGGACGGAGTATACAGCCGATGATACGGAGGCTTCCCCTCCGGTATGAGCCGTCACCTTCAGGACTGTGGTGCTTCATAGATCCCCTCGATACGGTAGCGTTCACCATCCAGGGTAACAATACCCCTCATGACAAGGGTGGCAAGCGATGCCTGTACCGCAGATGCATCTGTTTCCATCACTTCAACCAGCTCATCAAGGGTGAGATCCTGATGAGAGAGGGTGATAATAATATCAAGATCGATATCATGCCCTTTGTCACCCTGATTCATTCTCATGATATCATTCATCGTCGCCTCAATATCCCGCTCAAGGTTCTCTAAAGTATCGAGGATACGCTCCCGTGCATATGCCATACGCCTCAGCATTGAAAGGGATTCGATCAGCCTGAGATCGGCCGATGGCAGACTTGCAGTACGCTTCTCTCCTTTTGTATTCCTGAGCGATACGACGAGATCAAATTCTGTCTGGAGGTAGTAGTATTTCCTCCTCCTCTCATCCTGGAAAAAGCCGATGAGCGCTTCCCGCTCCATCATATTCAGGTGCTCGATCACCGCCTTCGGGGAGAGGATCAGCCGATCGGATATCTCGGTTACAAAGCACGGCTTCTGGCGAAGCAGTTCAATGATACGCCTTCGGTTGCGGTTTCCAAGGATATCGAGGAGGCGTGAGACCTCGAGGTGATCAAGCATACTAACATAATGTTAGGATTTTAATTATAAAAAGATTTCTATAAGAGGATCTGATCTCCTCTCAATAACTCATAAAAGGAACATTATGATGAGAGCCGGTAGTTCGGAGCCTCATCTGTTATGACAATATCGTGCGGATGGCTCTCTTTCATCCCGGCGGCGGTGATCCTGACAAAGCGGGACCGCTTCTTCAGATCCTCAATTGTCCTCGCACCGGTATAGCCCATTGCAGACTTCAGGCCCCCGACGAGCTGGTACACCACATCCGAGACCTCCCCGACATAGGGGATTGCTCCTTCAACTCCCTCAGGAACAAACTTCGTTGCGCCGATCCCTTTTGCCTGGAAATACCGGTCGCTTGACTGGCCGCCAGTCATGACACCCAGCGATCCCATGCCGCGGTACTGTTTGTACCGCCTGCCTTTGATGACAATGATCCTGCCGGGAGACTCATCGGTTCCGGCGAGCATGCTTCCGACCATGATGGAGTCGGCACCCGCGGCAATCGCCTTTGCGACATCGCCTGAGAAACGGATACCGCCATCTGCAATGACCGGGACCCCCGCCTCGTGCATCACGTCGGAGACAGCGGCGATTGCAGAGATCTGGGGGAGTCCGACACCGGCAACAACCCTCGTTGTGCAGATGGAGCCGGGCCCGATACCGACCTTGATCCCGTCAACGACATCAACAAATTCCGAGGCCGCCTTTCCGGTGGCAATATTGCCTGCCACACAGTCGGCTTTTGCGCTCTCCTTGATATCACGGACTGATTTGACGACATTCATATTATGGCCATGGGCACAGTCGATCACGAGCGCATCAGCACCTGCTTCGTCAAGGAGCATCGCACGGTCGAAATCGAAGGGGCCGACTGCGGCAGCCACCCTCAGTTTGCCATGTTCATCGCGGTTTGCCCGCGGGAACTGGCGTTTCTGGAGGATATCCTGCATGGTGATGATCCCAAGAAGTGATCCCTTCTTGTTCAGCACCGGCAGACGCTCGACTTTCTTCATGTACATCAGTTCGAGGGCCTGTTCAGGGGTGACATCCTCACCAACAGTAAATGGATCGTGTGTCATCACCTGTTCGACTGCATCCTCGCCACGCTTCCCAACGATTGCCCGGATATCACGCCTGCTGACGATCCCGATCAACTGGCCGTCCTCGACAACCGGGGCTCCGCCAATCCCATGCTCATTCATCAGGCGCTCGACAGAGATGATCGTTGCCTTCGGATCGACATAGAGGACATGCCGTTCTATGAGATCGTCTGCACGCTTGACAGTCCTGACCATCTCTGCCTCGTCTTCAGCACAGAGGTTTCTGTGGATAACGCCGATTCCCCCTTCACGGGCAAGCGTAATCGCCATCTCATGCTCGGTGACCGTATCCATTGCAGAACTGCAGATAGGGATTGTCAGCGGGATATTCTTTGAGAATCGCGACCGGACATCGGCCTGGCTCGGCTCAACATATGATTCCGCAGGCTCGAGCAGCACATCATCAAAGGTGAGCGATATGGGGACATTCAACTTCTCTACAAACACTTCATCAGCTCCTGATCATTGCCAGTGCCTTCTCGACAAGTTCAGGCTGGATAGTGCAGGAGCGATCGCCTCCACAGACCATGCCCCGGACACCGATTATATCCGGGTCAATCCGCTTCAGGGGTGGGAGATCCTCAAATGCGATCGAGCCTGCAAGTGCAGTCTTCATGCCAAGCTGTCTGTTCTCCCGTGTAAAGGCAGTGAGATCGGCCTCATCCATGAAGGCAAAGGTGCTTTTTCCATCTTTTAGTCCTGTATCGATCATCGATACATCAACACCCTCTTCGCCGGCGATTAAAGCCATATCAAAAGGAGAGATCGTCGATAGCCGCTCATAATCCGAATATGCCGCAATAACGACGGTCTTCCCGGGAAATTCGGGTTTGACAGCCTGTACAACCGCCCGGATCACCTGGCGCGCGTCATCAGGGTCAGAAAACATGAGACCTATCTTGACATAATCAGCCCCGGCACAGGCAGCCCCATATGCCGCAAGTGCGGCTGTTCCGGGCTTTGGCGCAAAATCGCCAATGGCAGCGGAGATCGGCTTTTCTCCAGCGATCTCTTTGATAGACCGGATCACCCAGGGGAAATTTGCACCAAGCGATCCTTCAGCAGGGCGTTTTACATCGACGATGTCAGCAGAAAGAGAAAGTCTGGCCTCTTCCAAAGAACTCGGGCTGACAAGTAATTCCATAGAACTTAATGATCTCCGATGATAATAGTGATTGCGTTATATCATGGAGCTCATTTGTGCAATCGATCTCAAGGGGGGCCAGGTGGTTCACGGGAGAGCAGGAAGGCGCTCGGAATATGCTCCCCTCACATGGGGCATCTCACCGACAGCAGAACCCCGGGGATATATCGAAGCGGTGCGGCCACGATCGGTCTATATTGCCGATCTTGACCGGATCGCGGGCGTGGGATCACATGACGAGACGGTGCTTGGACTCTCTGATCCCGTCTCCCGCTGCTATATTGACCGGGGGTGCCGGGGGCCGCCCGATATGCTTGATGCGCCATTCATCGAGAATGTCATCGGCACCGAGACCGCAGGAAGTGATCTCACCGGCTATTCGGGGGGATACCTGAGCGTGGATGTGAAAGACGGACGCGTCCTGCCGGGAGGGGAAGCGCCGGAAATGATCCTCTCCCGCGCAGAGGAATGGGGGTTCTCGGGCTGCATCTTCCTGCATATCTCCGCAGTGGGGGAAGAGTGTGGAATCGACCGCGCCGGGGTGGAGCGGATCCGAAAATCGACAGATCTGCCGCTCCTCTATGGGGGAGGAGTCAGGGATTGTACCGATCTCGAGACACTCGCCACAGCGGGATATGATGGGGCGATCATCGCAACCGCCATCCATACAAAAAAGGTGCCACTGGCTCTCATCAGGAGGGGATCATTCTGCTGATAACAATCGAAGGGATTGACGGATCAGGGAAGAGTACCCTGGTGGAGACACTCAAAGTATCATTATCAGATCAGAACTGCCTCTTTACGCGTGAGCCAGGTGCCACCTGGATCGGAAAAGCGGTCAGGCAGGCGATAGCAGATGAGAGCGATCCCATTTCAGAAGCCCTGCTCTTTGTTGCAGATCATGCAATGCACCTGAAGACGGTTCTTCGTCCCGCTCTTGCAGAGGGAAGAATAGTGATCTCAGACAGGTTCACGGATTCACGGTTTGCATACCAGCAGGTGACCCTTGCGGGCGTGATTCCCGATCCCCGCGGGTGGCTCACCGCCCTCCATGAGGGCTGGTCCCTCACCCCGGATCTGACATTTCTATTGGTGATCCCACCGGCTTCT
>WPCG01090520.1_pt1 | contig 85388 bp, 67 predicted proteins | sample 5403311 | NCBI WGS metagenome assembly WPCG01 (sample SAMN12869467, study PRJNA574797) | sludge metagenome | isolation source: wastewater treatment of Control | place: China:Beijing | collected 2019-05-17 | reverse complement strand
GTTTATTTTAGAAACCAAACTCCTGAGGTTGCAAGTAGAGAGGCTCTAAGACAGTTGAATAACAGATTTAATAGACATGGTTATATTTTTGCGGCTCCTGACCATACTTTAAACTCATTAACAATAACTGGAGATAGAGCTGGAACCTATTTTGATTGGGAAGATGCCCTATTTAGAACGGCAGTTTTCCAAACATATGACCTTTCTGTAAGTGGAGCTGGAAATAACTCTACATACTACTCGTCTTTATCATACACTAAAGAGCAAGGTCGCGTATATGTTAATGAATTCGACAGAATAAGTGGAAGGATAAATGTTACTCAAAAGGTTGGGAATAATGTTGAATTTGCTACAAATATTAATATAGCAAGAACAAACAGATCTGGTTATAACGATACAAGATCTACTGGAAATAACTACTTCTTCCAGTCGAGAAACTTATTATGGGGCATGTATTGGCCAACACAGTATCAAACTGGAGAACCTTTTACTGCAAGATATGGCAGTTTGGCTTGGAATCCAATTTATTATGATAATGAGTGGGATAATGACTCAAGAACATTAAGGTTAACAGCAAGCGAATCTCTATCTATTAAGATTCTTCCTGAGTTAACGTTCAAAACAATTTTGTCATTCGATAATACTCAAACCAACGATCATTTATATTATAGCCCTATTCACTTTCAAGGCTCTTCTGCAAATGGAGTTGTAAGAGAGATGAGTACAACAGATACTAAAATAGTTTCATCTTCTACTCTTAATTATAATAAAGAGATATTTAAAAAGCACAACATTGGCTTATTAGTTGGTTGGGAGGCAGAAGAGAATAAAACTGAGTTCCAGCGAGCTCAAGGTTCAGATCTACCTACAAGTGCATTAAAAACAGTTGCAACAGCCGGAGTACTAGATGCTAATGCGTACTATTGGGGTAATACAATGTTATCATTCTTATCAAGAGCAGAGTATAACTACGATGATAGATTCTATTTATCTGCATCTTTCAGAAGAGATGGTTCTTCAAAACTTGGCCCTGATGCAAGATGGGGTAATTTTTGGTCTATAGCTGGTTCTTGGAGACTGGATAAAGAGCAATTTATGAAGAGCATTGATTTTATTAGTAGCTTGAGAGTAAGAGCCTCATATGGTGTAAATGGTACATTACCTACTAATAACTATGGATGGAGATCTTTGGCAACTTATGGAAGTAAATATATGGAGGCTCCAGGTGGTGGCGTAAGTACAATTGCCGATGCTAATCTATCTTGGGAGACTAGCTATACTTCTAATCTAGCTTTGGAGTTCGGTATATTAAATCAAAGAATTACTGGTACAATAGAGGTATTCAATAGAGATTCAAAAGATCTATTACAAGATGTTCCTATTTCTAGAGTAACAGGTTTTAGTTCTACATTAAAAAATATTGGTGAGATTAATAACAAAGGTATTGAGATTGAGTTGTCTGGTGATATTATCAGAAATAGAGAGATCACTTGGACAGCAGGTATTAATGCAAGTTCAATAAAATCTAAGGTTACAAAATTGTATGGTGGACAAAATATAATTTGGTGGGAGCCTACAGGAGGTGATGCAAGAACTAAATTTATGTATCAAGAGGGTCAATCTACTTTAGCAATCTATGGAAAAGAGTGGGCTGGAGTTGACAGAGAGACTGGTAAAAATGTTTGGTACATGAATAATGATAGAACTACATCTCAACCAACTACAGTTAACGGCCGTCCTGCAACATTTAGACATCAAGATGCTAGCGAAAAGATTCTGGGTGATGTTCATCCTAAATTATTTGGAGGTTTTAATACCAATTTTGCTTGGAAAGGGTTTAATGTAGGAATGAATTTTACATATAAAATAGGTGGTTATACATATGATGCTGCAGGTAGAGATATAAATGAAGACGGATATTATTGGGAGAGAATTATGGCAAAGGATACATATGATAATAGATGGACACCAGAAAATAAAGATGCTAAATATCCTATGCGTATTGCTATAGACCTTACTGATGCTCTTCAAAGAGGAAGCAGATGGATGAATAAGGCTGACTATCTTAGATTAAAGAGTTTGAATATTGGATACACTATTCCTAAAGAGATAGTTAATAAACTAAATGTATCTAACGCGAGAGTATTCTTTAATGGACAAAATCTTTGGACAAGTGCTGCAAATAAACTATATGATCCAGAGGTTAATGAGTATGGCTCTAGAGGTTGGGAAACCCCAATAGGTAAGACATATACTTTTGGTATAGAATTGACTTTTTAATTATTAAAATGATCTTACAATGAAAAAAATATATATAATTTTAATACTGATAAGTGTTGCGGTGATCTCATCTTGTGAGGGTTTTCTGGATGTAAAGCCTAGCAACTCTGCTGCAGCCGAAACATCGATCATGACACCTGCCGATGCCAAAGTTGTTATGAGTGGTTTGATGAGAAGAATGACCTCCTCTGACTATTATGGCCGTAATTTTATTATTTATGCCGATGCAAAAGGGGGAGATTTTGCAATAAGATCTCAAGGTAGAGGTAATGATGCTCTATACACATTTAATCATGCTCAAGAGTCAGGTAATTATGGAGGTTTTTGGGCTCAGATTTACCATTGTATTTTGCAAGCTAACAATCTTATTCTTAATATTCAAAAGATTGAAGATGCAGGAACTTCATCTGCCGCTTTGAGTGAATATAAGGGTCAAGCTTTAACTGCTAGAGCATTGATGTATTTCGATTTAGTTCGTCTTTATGGAAAACCATATAATATGGATAAATCTTCATTGGGCGTTCCATTGATTTTGACACCACTAGACGCTGCAGATCAACCAACAAGATCTACGGTTGAAGAGGTTTATAATCAGATTGTTAAGGATTTAAATGATGGTGCTCCATATTTAACTAAAAATAAATTAAATGGATATTTAAACTATCATGCTAATAGAGCTATTTTGGCAAGAGTTTATTTGCATATGGATAAGTTTCAAGAGGCTTTTGATGCAACAGAAGAGATAATTACAAGTAATAGATATACTCTTTACACAAATAATAATTGGCTTAACTCTTGGGCTGTTCCATTTAGCTCGGAGTCAATTTTTGAGCTAGGTATCTTTATGGGCGAAGCTAATTTAGGAACAGCATCATTAGGGTACTATTTATTAAGAGCCAATAAAGTTAGTGGAGCTTTAGGTTTCTTTATGGCTAGTGATTACTATTTACAAAGATTAGGTGAAGATCCAAATGATATTAGATGGGCTATTATGGATTATGATGAGTCTCATCAAGTTACAGGAGTCTTCCGTTATGGTTCATGTATGAAATATGTTGGAGGTCACGCTATGCAAGGAGATAAAGGTAATGCTGCTGCTACAAATATAAAGGTTATCAGATTATCAGAAGTTTATCTAATGGCTGCAGAGGCTGCTTTGAGAAAGAGTTCTCCAGATAAAGCAAAGGCGGTTACTTATTTAAACTCTATTAGAAGAAGATCTCCATCTCTTCCTTTGGCAACTGAGGCAACTATTACTATGAAAATGGTAGAGGACGAAAGAAGTAAAGAGTTATTTACAGAAGGACATAGATATTGGGATATGTTACGCTGGAATAAATCGATAACATTTAATGATGATTTTATTTATCCAACAATCTCAATACCAACGAGAGATGTAACTATAGATAGGACTTTCTATAAAACAATCCTGCCTATTCCTCAAAATGAGATAGATGCAAATCCAAAAATTGCAGGCCAGCAAAATCCAGGTTATTAGTAATTAAGTAGTTTTCTGCAATGAGTTAAGAGGGTGACTAAATTTTAGTCGCCCTCTTTTTGTGTGTTGTGCAATTGTTTTATATTTGTATTAAATATTAATAAAATAATTAAAAATATTAATTGTAATGGAGAGTTTTCATATAAGTTCAAAGCAAACATCGGTAGAAGATATTATAGTATTGTTTAGAGAGGATGTAAAATTGGTATTATCAGAGGAGTTAGAGAAGAGAATAATAGAATGTAGAAGATATTTAGATAATTATCTTAAGATGTCTAAGAGCCCAGTTTATGGAATCAATACAGGGTTTGGATCTCTATGTAATGTTACTGTAGATAATGATCAATTGTCGCAACTGCAAACTAATCTAGTAATGTCTCATGCATGTAGTATTGGAGATGAAGTTCCTGTTGAGATTGTTAGATTGATGATGTTTCTTAAAATAAAATCTCTCTCCTATGGTTATTCTGGAGTTAAAATTGAGACTGTTAATAGGCTTATAGATATGTTTAATAACGGGGTATATCCAGTTGTTTATAAACAGGGATCTTTGGGAGCGTCTGGAGATTTAGCTCCTCTAGCTAACATGTCACTACCATTAATTGGAATGGGAGAGGTCTATTATAATGGTGTTAAATATCCTGCAAATGAGATAAATAGTAAGTTTTCTTGGTCCCCATTAGATTTAGGGTCTAAGGAAGGTTTAGCTCTATTAAATGGTACTCAGTTTATGTTGGCATATAGTATATGGGCTATTATAAGGTCAAAAAGATTATCCAAAATGGCAGATCTAATTGCAGCTCTATCTATTGAAGCTTTTGACGGAAGAGTTGAACCTTTTTATGAAGGAGTTCATAGCATTAGAGCACATAAAGGTCAAATGGAAACTGCTAAAGTCATAAGTGAATATTTAAAAGGAAGTGAGATTGCCTCTGCAAATAAGGAGCATGTTCAAGATCCGTATTCATTTAGATGTGTTCCTCAAGTTCACGGAGCCTCTAAAGATGCAATAAATTATATTTGTTCTGTTTTTGAGACAGAGTTAAATAGTGCAACTGATAATCCAACTATATTACCAGATGATAATAAGATAATATCTGCTGGTAATTTTCATGGTCAGCCATTAGCCCTATCATTAGACTTTTTGGCAATTGCTTTAGCAGAACTGGGTAGTATATCGGAGCGAAGAACATATCAATTAATATCTGGAAAGCGTGGTTTACCCTCTTTCTTGGTTGCTCAATCTGGTTTAAATTCTGGTTTTATGATACCTCAATATGCTCAAGCATCAGTAGTTAGTCAGAATAAGCAACTTGCAACTCCAGCCTCAGTAGATACAATTGATTCGTCACAGGGTCAAGAGGATCATGTGAGTATGGGTGCAAACGCAGCAACAAAATGTTACTCTGTTGTAGAAAACTTGGAGAAGATATTAGCAATAGAATTAATGAATGCTGCACAAGCATTTGATTTTAGAAGAATAAAAAGTGGAGGGCTTAAGAGTTCTGAAACTATAGAGAAACTAGTAATAGAGTATAGAAAAGTGGTGCCATTTATTGATCAAGATCAAATAATGTACACTCATATAAATAACTCAATTAACTTTATACAAAATTATAATTTTTAATGATGGATACTCTTTTTATAAATGCAAAAGAGATACTATTAGTAGAGAAAGACTCCTCTGTATTGGTAAAAAAGGGAACTCAAATGTCCCAAATAGATACTATTACAAATGGATATCTTTATATTAAAGATGGTCTGATAGAGGATTATGGATCAATGGATAATATAGATATCTCTTTTTATGAAGGCGTTAGAATTGAGGATATTTCAGGTAGAACTTTGATGCCTGCATTTTGTGACTCCCATACACATATTGTTTATGCTGGTAGTAGAGAGAAGGAGTTTGCCGATAAAATTAAGGGGCTATCATACAAAGAGATTGCAGCTAGGGGTGGAGGGATTTTAAATTCGGTGGAGTTGTTGCATAACACTTCGGAACAGGAGTTGTATAGGCAATCGATGGAAAGAGTTGGTGAGATCCTATCTTTTGGAACAGCTGCTGTTGAGATAAAAAGCGGCTATGGACTCTCATTGGAAGATGAGTTGAAAATGTTGAGAGTGGCAAAAATGATAGAGGAGAGCTCTCCTTTAACTGTAAAAAGAAGCTTTCTTGGAGCTCATGCTGTGCCTGCAAGATATAAAGATAATCGAATAGAGTATGTCAATGAGATAATAAATTGTATGATACCTGTTATTGCATCTGAAGATCTTGCAGAATTTGTGGATGTTTTTACAGAGGATGGTTTTTTTAGTGTAGAGGATACAGATCGGATATTTAACGCTGCAATTAAATATGGGTTAAGACCAAAAGTGCATGCAAATCAGATGAGCATATCTGGCGGAGTTGAGGTTGGTGTAAAGTATAATGCACTATCCGTAGATCATTTGGAGTTTACAGGGCCAGACCAATTTAAGGTTTTAAAAGATAGCGATACTATTGCAACATTGTTACCAGGCTCTACATTCTTTTTGGAGATGGATTATGCTCCAGCTAGAGCAATGATAGATTATGGATTGCCAGTAGCATTGGCTACAAACTATAATCCGGGATCATCACCATCTGGAGATATGAAGTTTATGATGGTTTTGGCTTCGTTAAAAATGAAGATGACACCAGAAGAGGTTATTAATGCAGCTACTATTAATGGAGCGTATGCAATGGGACTTTCGCATACCCATGGTTCGATATCCAAAGGTAAAATTGCTAACATAATCGTCACTAATCCTATTCCATCTTATATGTACATTCCATATGCGATATCTGCACCTCTTGTAAACAGATTGTTTATAGAGGGTAAAGAGGTTATGCTCTCATAGTTATAAATTAATCAAAAAATAATACCATGAAAACATTTAACACCACTTTAGGCGAATTCTCAGTTGAGATAATGGGACATGCATCCCTTAAAATTTTGTGGAATAATAGAGTTATTTATGTAGATCCATATAGTGAGGTTGCAGATTATTCTCTTCATCCAAAAGCCGATTTGGTTCTATTGACTCATCACCATTACGACCATTTAGACGAAGATGCTCTCAAGCATATAGTTACCAATAAAACCCATTTTATCACAAATTTAGGATGTAAATCTGTAATTAAGGAAGCTGTTGTATTATCTCCTGGAGATAAGACAAAGTATGAAGATCTTGAAGTAGAGGCAGTTTATGCATATAATATTGTTAACACAAAAGAGGATGGATTACCTTTTCATCCAAAAGGAGAGGGAAATGGATATGTTATCTCTTTTGGAGGTTATAGAGTATATATTGCTGGTGATACAGAGATTATCCCAGAGATGGAGAGTGTTAAGGGGGTAGATTTAGCATTTATGCCAAAGAATTTGCCATATACAATGAGTGATGATATGTTTATAGAGGCAGTAAAGGTTGTGATGCCAAAGAATCTTATTGTATATCATTATTTTGAATTGGATATAGAGTCAATAAAGAGCAGACTTCCAAAAGAGGTTGAATTACACAATTAAATTATAATATAGAAATGATAAATAGATTACTTGAATGTGTTCCAAATTTTAGTGAGGGGCGAGATCTCTCAATTATAAAGCAGATAACTGATGAGATTGAGAGAGTAGAGAGGGTGAAACTTTTGAATGTTGATCCAGGAGCTGCCACTAATAGAACAGTAGTTACCTTTGTTGGAGATCCAGATATGGTTATAGAGGCTGCCTTTAGAGCAATAAAAAAGGCCTCTGAATTAATAGATATGAGTAAACACCATGGTGAGCATCCTAGGATGGGTGCTACAGATGTCTGTCCTTTAATCCCTATTAGTGGAATCACAATGGAGGAGAGTGTAGAGTATGCAAGAAGGTTGGCAAAAAGAGTTGGTGAAGAGCTCTCTATTCCAGTATATTGTTACGAGAGTGCAGCATTTGAACCAAAACGTAGAAACTTAGCTAATTGTAGAGCAGGAGAGTATGAGGGATTAGAGAAAAAGATCTCTACAGATGAGTGGAAGCCAGATTTTGGACCATCACAATTTTGCGAATCAGTATCCAGAACAGGTGCAACTGCAGTTGGAGCTAGAGATTTCTTGATTGCTATTAACTACAATTTAAATACAACCTCCACAAGGAGAGCTAATGCAATTGCTTTTGATGTTAGAGAGAAAGGTAGAAAATTGAGAGAGGGTGACCCAATAACAGGGAAAGTGGTTTTAGATAAAGATGGGAAAGAGGTTTGGACTCCAGGAACACTAAAAGGATGTAAAGCTATTGGTTGGTTTATCGAGGAGTATGGCATTGCTCAGGTCTCTATGAATGTTACAGATATTAAAGCAACTCCAGTGCATATTGCTTTTGACGAGGTTGTATCAAAGGCGGCTGCTAGAGGGATTAGAGTAACAGGTAGTGAAATAGTTGGGTTAATACCTAAAAAGGTTCTAATTGAAGCAGGAAAATACTATTTAGCAAAACAGCAGCGCTCTTTGGGTGTATCAGAAGAGGAGATAATAAAAATTGCAGTTAAATCTATGGGGTTAGACGATCTTAAACCGTTTGATCCACAAGAGAAGGTAATTGAGTTTTTAATAGATGGGTCTAGTAAAAAGGCTTTAGTAGATTTAACATGTAAGGAGTTTGCTCTAGAGACAGCAAGTGAGTCTCCAGCACCAGGAGGTGGGTCTGTATCGGCCTATATGGGAGCTATGGGGGCAGCATTGGCAACAATGGTTGCTAATCTCTCCTCTCATAAGGCTGGATGGGATAGCAAATGGGAGTATTTCTCAAATTATGCAGAAAAAGGTCAAGCAGTCATTGCAGAGCTACTTCATTTGGTAGATGAAGATACACAATCTTTTAATAAGATTATGGAAGCATTTTCTCTGCCTAAGTCAACAGAACAAGAAAAGGAGATTAGATCTAAAGCTATTCAAGATGCTACAAAGTATGCTACAGAGATTCCACTAAGAACAATGGAGGTTGCTTATAGTGCATTAGATGTTGTTGAGGCAATGGTCAAAGATGGTAATCCAAATTCTATTTCGGATGCTGGAGTAGGTGCTTTGGCAATAAGAGCTTGTGTAACAGGTGCTTTTATGAATGTTAAGATTAATGCTAAAGATCTTAAAGATAGAGATATTGCAAATAATCTAATTGAGAGAGGGGCTCAGATTTATAAGGAGACAGTCGAAAGAGAGCAAAAGATTACTAATGATGTTTTTAGTTCAATTCAATAGTTCTTTACTATATTAAATAGAGGGGCAAAAAATTATTTTGCCCCTCTGTTTATATAATATAAACTATAAAAGATCTTTAAAGAAATCGTTGCCTTTATCATCTACAAGGATAAATGCAGGGAAGTTTTCAACCTCAATTTTCCAGATAGCCTCCATTCCTAGTTCTGGATACTCCAAAAGTTCTACTTTTTTAATATTCTCTTTTGCAAGTATTGCAGCAGGACCACCTATGCTACCAAGATAGAATCCACCATGCTCTTTACACGAGTCGGTAACCTGTTTACTTCTGTTTCCTTTTGCAATCATTATCATACTACCTCCATTACTTTGAAGCAGATTTACGTATGAATCCATTCTTCCTGCAGTTGTTGGACCAAATGATCCGCTCGCATATCCAGCAGGAGTTTTAGCAGGGCCTGCATAGTAGATAGGATGGTTTTTAACGTAATCTGGAAGTCCTAGACCCGCATCTATTCTCTCTTTGAGTTTAGCATGGGCGATATCTCTGGCTACTACAATTGTTCCATTTAGTAGTAAGAAGGTTGATACAGGATATTTGGTTAGCTCTTCTAGTATCTCTTTCATTGGTCTATTAAGATCTATCTTAACCCCTGTACTGTGCGAAGCTCCCGCTTTTAGATATTTTTCTGGAATTAATCTTGCAGGGTTAGAGTCTAGAGTCTCTAGCCATATACCCTCTTTATTTATTTTGGCTTTTATGTTTCTATCGGCACTACAAGATACCCCCATTCCAACAGGGCATGATGCACCATGTCTAGGTAGTCTAATTACTCTAATATCATGAGCATAATATTTTCCACCAAATTGGGCCCCTATTCCGAGAGAGTTTGCGGCTTTAAGAAGTTTGGCCTCCATCTCTAAATCTCTAAAGGCATGCCCCCCTTCACTCCCTTTTGTTGGCAGTTGATCTAGATATTTAGCAGATGCCAATTTAACTGTTTTCATACACTGCTCTGCAGAGGTTCCTCCAATTACAAAAGCAATATGATATGGAGGACAAGCCGATGTTCCAAGAAGTTTCATCTTCTCTACAAGGTATCTCTCCAAGGTCTCAGGATTAAGAAGAGCTTTTGTCTCTTGAAAGAGATAGCTTTTATTTGCCGATCCTCCGCCTTTTGCAACAAAAAGAAATTTATACTCTTGTCCCTCTGTGGCATATATATCAATTTGTGCAGGAAGGTTATTTCCAGAGTTTTTCTCTGTGTACATATCCAAAGGAATGGTTTGCGAGTATCTTAGATTGTCTGTTGTGTATGTATCAAATACTCCATGAGAGAGTGCCTCTTGGTCGTTGGCGCCAGTCCAAACGTTTTGACCTTTTTTTGCAACTATTGTGGCAGTACCTGTATCTTGACAAAATGGTAAAACCTCTTTTGATGAGATATTTGCGTTCAAAAGCATGGTTAAAGCAACAGCTCTGTCATTAGCGCTTGCCTCTGGATCGCTCAAAATTTTGGCAACTTGTTCGTTATGCTCTGGTCTTAATTTAAACGCAACATCGTGCATTGCCTGTTTAGCTAAAATTCTAAGACCTTGTGGATCTACTTTCAAGACCTCCTCTCCATCGAAATTGGATATGGATACATAATCTTTTGTTAGTAGATGATAAGTTGTTTTATCCTCTCCAAGAGGAAACATCTCTGTAAATTTAAATTCCATAACTCTATCTAGTTAAGTTTAATAAATATTGTCTCATAAAATCATTTAGATCACCGTCTAAAACAGCTTGAGTATCCGATGTCTCAACCCCTGTCCTTAAGTCTTTTACCATCTTATAGGGGTGGAGTACATAGCTTCTGATTTGCGAACCCCACTCAATCTTTAATTTTTTCCCCTCTAATTCTGCCGCTTTCTCCTTTTTCTTTTTCAGTTCAAGATCGTATAGATGAGATTTAAGAATTCTTAAAGCATTTTGTCTATTATCTGTTTGAGAACGAGTCTCGGTATTCTCTACAACAATACCAGATGGGATATGTTTAACCCTAACACCCGTCTCAACTTTGTTTACATTTTGCCCACCAGCTCCGCTTGAACGAAATGTATCCCATTCAAGATCAGATGGGTTTATTTCAATATTAATGGTTTCGTCAATGGCAGGATAAACAAATACAGATGAAAAAGTTGTCTGTCTTTTTCCCTGAGCATTAAATGGAGATATTCTTACCAATCTGTGAACTCCACTCTCTGCTTTTAAATATCCGTAGGCATAATCTCCTTCAAACTCAATTGTGACAGATTTAATACCTGCCTCCTCTCCATCCACAACATCATAAACTCTAATTTTATATCCATTTCTCTCTCCCCATCTAACATACATTCTCATTAACATAGATGTCCAGTCGTTGCTCTCTGTGCCTCCAGCTCCAGAGTTTATCTTTAAAAGAGCTCCTAAATTATCACCCTCTTCTCCTAACATACTTCTCATCTCCAAGGCATCAATTTGAGATAGTATCTCTTTTGTATATTTATTTAGGTCCGATATTACCGATGAGTCTTGTGCATAAAATTCAACTAAAATATCTATCTCCTCTTTTAAGTTGAAGATGGAGTCAAAACTCTTTACCCAATATCTTATTGCGGCTACCTCTTTTAAAAATTGTTCAGCCCTATCAGGATCGTCCCAGAAATTAGCTTGGGTTGTAACTTCTTCTTTTTTATGTAGTTGTTCTCTCTTTTTTTCAATGTCAAAGAGACCTCCCCAGCGTGTTTATTCGCTGACAGATCTCTTTATATAGATCTGCATTATATATCATACTCATTTGAATTATTATTCTCTTTTGCAAAGTTAATCAATATCTGTTCCAAAACAGATTTGATATGGTTGTAGTTGTATCCTTTAGAAATGGCATACGTAATTAGCTTTTGTTCTCTTTGATACTTGCTAAGATTATATTTATATGTTTGATTCTTTTGTAAAAGGATATTTTTTAGATTTTCATAATATCTATCTTCAGATAATAGATCTGTTAAATGATCTTTTATCTCATTTTCGCAAAATCCTAGTCTTTTTAAATTCCAAAAAATCTTCTTCTCTCCCCATTTTTTGAGAAGGTGCTTGTCTTTGATATAAGCTTGTAAAAATCGAGAGTCGTCTATAAATTTGAATTCTTTTAAATTGGTGATTACTTTGAATCTATCTACAGAATCTACACCCAGTTTTATAAGTTTCTCTTCTATCTGATAGCTACAATACTCCCTAATTGAACAAGATCTTTGAATTTTCTTTAAGATTTCTGTCAAATTATAATCATTGCTATTACCAGTAGATTCTGAATTCATCTCCGATCTCTCTTATTAGTGCTGCTTAACATACCGCAGGCGGCAAGTATATCTTCTCCTCTAGAGGCTCTTATAGTAGCAGTTATTCCAGAGTTGTTTAATCTGTCTCTAAAATTATTTAATATAATATCTGGCGATGGACTAAGATCAAAATCGGGTATTTTATGAAAGCGAATTAAGTTAACTCGGCACTCAAGACCTCGTAACATTCTTATAAGAGCATCGGCATGCTTTTTTGTGTCGTTATATCCACTAAACATAATATACTCAAAACTTACCCTTCTTTGTCCTGTGAAATCGTACTCTTTTATTATTTCAATAATATCAGACAAATTCCAGGCTTTTTGCATTGGCATAATATCCTCTCTCTGATCTTCAAATGGGTTATGAAGAGATATTGCCAAGTGACACTTAGAAATTTCTAGAAAATCTCTTAATTTTGGTAGAACACCAATAGATGATACTGTGATTCTTTTTGGGCTCCACCCTAAACCCCAACTCTCTGTAAGAATTTGTGTGCTCTTAATTACATTCTCAAAATTATCTAAAGGCTCACCCATACCCATGTAGACAATATTGGTTATTTTATTATAGTCGGGGATGTTAAATAGTTGAGATACAATTTCTCCAGAAGATAAGTTGCCGTTGAATCCCATTCTAGCTGTCATGCAGAATTTACACCCCATTTTACAACCTGCTTGAGAAGATATGCACAGAGTAGCTCTATCATTATCTGGAATCATAACGCTTTCAATGGGTGTTGAGCATAAAGATGGAAAAAGATATTTTTTTGTCCCATCTGTAGATATGCTCTCTTGTGTATATTCAAATCCGCCAACAGTATATGATTCTGAGAGCAAATCTCTGGTTTTTTGAGATAGATTGCTCATTTGATCTATGCTTTTTACCCTTTTATTGTAAATCCAGTCACAAATTTGTTTTGCTGTAAATTTGGGTAAAGAGAGCTCATTTACAATTATCTCAATATCCTTTAATGTATTACCAATTAGCCATTTTTTCATATTGCAAATGTAGGTGAAATTTCAAAATCATTTGTTATTTTTGCATGAATTTAAATTATCAAGCATATGGCAAAGGAGAGTGATGAAGTTAAGAAAGGGGCTGAAATTAGTCCAGAAAAATTAAAGGCCCTTCAGGCTACTTTAGATAAAATTGAAAAAGATTACGGAAAAGGCACAGTAATGAAGATGGGCGATCAGCCAAAATGGGAAGTAGGTGCTATTCCATCTGGATCAATAACTCTAGATTATGCTTTGGGTATTGGAGGATATCCCAAAGGTAGAGTTGTTGAAATATATGGACCAGAGTCTAGTGGTAAGACGACCCTTGCTATTCATGCCATAGCTGAGGCTCAAAAAAAGGGAGGTATCGCAGCGATAATTGATGCAGAGCATGCTTTTGATAGGAGTTATGCAAAGAAATTGGGAGTTGATGTAGATACTCTTCTTATCTCTCAACCAGATAATGGAGAGCAGGCTTTGGAGATTGCAGATCATTTAATTAGAAGTGGAGCTATCGATATCATTGTTATTGACTCCGTGGCAGCATTAACACCAAAGGCAGAAATAGAGGGAGAGATGGGTGATTCTAAAATGGGGTTACAAGCAAGATTAATGAGCCAGGCTTTAAGAAAATTAACGGCAAATATTAGTAGAACTAATACTTGTTGTGTTTTCATAAATCAGTTAAGAGATAAGATTGGTGTAATGTTTGGTAATCCTGAGACAACTACAGGAGGTAATGCTCTAAAGTTTTACTCTTCTGTAAGGGTTGATGTTAGAAGAGTTACTCAGTTAAAAGATGGTGATGAGGCAACTGGTAATAGGGTTAGAGTTAAGATAGTAAAAAACAAAATGGCTCCTCCTTTTAAAAAGGCTGAGTTTGATATTGTTTTTGGAGAGGGGATATCAAAAGTTGGTGAGATTATAGATCTTGGCGTAGAACTTGAAATACTTAAAAAGAGTGGCTCTTGGTTTAGCTATGGAGAGACAAAGTTAGGTCAGGGTAGAGACACTGTTAAGCAGATATTTTTAGATAATCCGACACTTATGGAAGAGGTAGAGGAAAAAATAAGAGAAAAATTAAAAGATGTTAAAGAGTAGTAAAGATATGGAGATTGTATTAAGCGGAATTAGGTCTACTGGTAATTTACATTTGGGTAACTATTATGGTGCATTAAGGAACTACATAAAAATGCAGGATAGTTATAACTGTCTATTTTTTATAGCCGACCTTCACTCTTTAACAACTCACCCACATCCCAACGATTTTCACTCTGGAGTTAAGACTATTCTTGCAGAGTATCTTGCGTCTGGGTTAGATCCAGAGAAGTCGGCAATTTTTATACAAAGTGATGTCCCAGAAATACTTGAATTGTATGTTTTGCTTAATATGATATCATATAAAGGAGAGCTGGAAAGGACAACATCGTTTAAAGATAAGGTAAGAAAGCAGCCAGATAATGTTAATGCTGGTCTTTTGACCTACCCAGTGCTAATGGCTGCAGATATTCTAATACATAGAGCAAATTTGGTTCCTGTTGGTAAGGATCAAGAGCAGCATCTTGAGATGGCTAGGGTTTTAGCACGTAGATTTAACTCATTCTATAATTGTGAGGTTTTTCCAGAGCCTAAAGCCTTTAATTTTGGAGATGATCTAATTAAAGTTCCTGGTTTAGATGGTTCCGGAAAGATGGGTAAAAGTGAAGGGAATGGTATATATTTGAGTGATGATGAAAAAACAATAACCAAAAAGGTTATGAGGGCTGTTACCGATAGTGGTCCAACAGAGCCTAACTCACCAATGCCTGAGTCTATTCAAAATCTATTTACTTTATTAAAAATAGTTTCTGATAAAACTACAGTTGATCATTTTTATGAGTGTTATAATAATTGCTCAATAAGGTATGGAGATCTAAAAAAACAGTTAGCACAAGATATCTGTAAGCAGACACTACCAATTAAAGAGAGGATAGATGAGATATACAATAATGATGAGTATCTTAAGAGTGTTGTAAAAAGAGGAACAGAAATAGCAAGAGAGAGTGCATTATCTACTCTCAAAGAGGTTAAGTCAGCTGTGGGATTCCGCAGTTTTCTGTAAAAGATGATAAGTAAAGAGACTATAGACAAAATTATTGACACTGCCGACATTGTAGATGTTATTGGAGATTTTGTTTCATTAAAGAGAAGGGGAGCAAACTATATAGCTTGCTGCCCTTTTCATAATGAAAAAACTCCCTCTTTTTCTGTATCCCAATCCAAGGGAATTTTTAAATGTTTTGGGTGTGGAAAGGCTGGAAATGCTGTTAATTTTGTGATGGAGCATGAGCATTTGGGATATGTAGAGGCTCTAAAATACCTAGGAAGAAAATACGGAATTGAGGTTCAAGATCGGCAAGAGAGTCAAGAGGAGGCTCAAGATAGGCTAAGGCATGAATCATTGCTTGCTGTAACCTCGTATGCCTCTGATTTCTACAAAAGAGCTCTATTGGAGACTAGCCAAGGGAAAAGTATTGGCCTATCATATCTAAAAGAGAGAGGTTTTGATTTTGATATTATTGAAAAGTTCTCTCTGGGATGGGCTCCTACAGGTAGAGATGAGTTTACAAGGGCAGCCCTTAAGGCTGGTTATAAAAAGGAGTTTTTGGTTGAGACAGGGTTATCAATTGAGAGGGATAACGGAGAGCTTGTAGATAGGTTTTATGATAGAGTTATATTTCCTATTCATGCTGTCTCTGGGAGAGTAATTGCATTTGGAGCCAGAACATTAAGAGATGATAAAAAGATAGCAAAATATCTAAACTCTCCTGAGAGCGAGATATATACTAAAGGCAAGACTCTTTATGGGATATATTATGCAAAGGCTCAAATGGCCAAAGATCAGGTGTGCTATCTTGTGGAGGGTTATACCGATGTTTTATCTTTACAGAAGGCTGGAGTATCCAATGTTGTTGCTTCTAGTGGAACAGCTCTTACGGTAGATCAAATTCGACTAATAAAGCGCTTTTGTAGCGATATTGTGGTACTTTATGATGGAGATAGTGCTGGAATTAATGCCTCTTTAAGAGGTATAGATATGATTTTGGAGGAGGGATTAAAGGTAAAGGTTGTACTATTTCCTAATGGAGAAGATCCTGACTCTTATGCTAAAAAATATAGTAAAGAAGAGCTTAGCTCGTTTCTGATTAATAATCAAGAGGATTTTATCTCCTTTAAGAGTAGATTGCTTCTTAAGGAGTCTAATAAAGATCCAATGCAACGAGTAAGATTGATCAGTGAGGTATTAAACTCTGTGGCTGTTATTCCAGATGCAATATCTAGGCAGGTTTATGTAGAGGAGTGTTCCAAGAGATTTGGAATGAAGGAAGATTTGCTTTTGGATGAGATACAGAAGATTAGGAGTAAAAAGAAGTTTGTTGAGACAGGGTACTCAAGTAATTTTGTAAACTCAAAAATAGAGACTGGTGAAAAGATTCCTAAATTTATATCTGATACCTATTGTGAATCGGCTGAGAGAGAACTATTATACTATTTGATTAAATTTGGAGAGTCTCCACTATTTTTGTCAGAAGATGAAGTTGTTAGCGGAGTAACTGTATCTCAATTTATATTGACAGAATTGCAAAATGACGATCTTGAGTTTCAGAATCTGGCATATCAGAAAATTTTTGATGAGTATTATAAGATTAAAGATAATGGAGCAGAGTATATTCAAAAGTATTTTGTAAACCACAGAGATATTGAGATTGTTAAGATAATTTCGGATATTCTCTATAATCGGTATACTTTAACGATTAAACAGTTTATTGACGCAACTTTGCCTGAGGAGAGCTCTTTATCTGTGACTGTTCCAAAATCTATATTGATATTTAAGGCTAGAGTGACTGCTATTGCTTCTCAAAAGCTTAATGATCAGTTGATAGATGCCGAAAAGGAGGGAGATGAACAGTTACAACTCCAACTATTAAGTCAACTTCAATTGTTAATGCAAATAAGAAACTCGTTTTCTAAGGAATTAAATAGATTAACTATATAAATAACAAACAAATGGAAAAGAATTATAAACGACATCTGGTTACAGCTGCGTTGCCTTATGCAAACGGAGCAATTCATATTGGTCATTTGGCGGGGGTTTATATTCCTGCCGATATTTATACCAGATATTTGCGAATGCGTGGAGAGGATGTTCGTTTTATATGTGGTTCAGATGAACATGGTGTTCCAATTACTATAAAAGCAAAACAAAATAACTGTTCTCCACAAGAGATAGTAGATAAATATCATGTTATCATAAAAGACTCTTTTGAGAAGCTTGGAATTAATTTTGATATATATTCTAGAACTTCATCGGCAACACATCACAAAACAGCTGCCGAATTTTTTAAGAAGCTTTATGATGAAGGGAAATTTATTCAAAAAGAGAGCGAACAATATTTTGATGAAGAGGCTAATCAATTTTTAGCGGACAGATATATTGTTGGTACTTGTCCAAAATGTTCTGCAGAAGGAGCTTATGGCGATCAGTGCGAAAAGTGTGGCTCTACTTTAAGCCCAACAGAGCTTATTAATCCTAAATCGGCATTAAGTGGTAATGCTCCAATATTAAAGAAGACCTCTCACTGGTATCTTCCTTTAGACCAATACGAGCCTTGGTTGAGAGAGTGGATTGTGGAGGGGCATAAAGAGTGGAAAGTTAATGTTTATGGTCAATGTAAGTCATGGTTGGATGGTGGGTTGCAGCCTAGAGCTGTTAGCCGAGATTTAGACTGGGGAGTACCTGTTCCAGTTGAGGGAGCAGAGGGTAAGGTTCTTTATGTGTGGTTTGATGCTCCTATAGGTTATATCAGTAATACCATTGAATTGATGCCTAATGATTGGGAGAAATGGTGGAAAAGTGAGGATACAAAGCTAGTGCACTTTATTGGTAAAGATAATATTGTTTTTCACTGTATTGTTTTTCCATCTATGTTAAAAGCATATGGCGATGGATTTATTTTACCAGAAAATGTCCCTGCTAATGAATTTCTGAATTTGGAGGGTAATAAGATTTCAACCTCTAGAAATTGGGCTGTATGGTTACATGAATATCTTCAAGAGATGCCTGGTAAAGAGGATGTTTTAAGATATGTATTGTGTGCTAATGCTCCTGAAACAAAGGATAATGATTTTACATGGAAAGACTTTCAGACAAGAAATAATAGTGAGCTAGTTGGTATATTTGGCAATTTTGTTAATAGAGCTGTTGTGCTCACTCATAAGTATTTTCAAGGACTTGTGCCTAAATTAGGGTTAGATTTTACATCTATGGAGAGTGAGTTGGAGAAAGAGATGTTAAATATAAAGAGATCTATTGAAGATAATATAGAAAATTATAAATTTAGAGAGGCTTTAAGAGAGGCTATGAATTTAGCTAGAATGGGTAATAAGTACTTAACAGATACAGAACCATGGAAACTAGCAAAAAGTGACATGGATAGGGTTGCTGTTATTCTTAATGTCTCTTTGCAAATTTGTGCAAATTTATCAATAGCTTTTGAACCATTTATGCCTCATGTTGCACAAAAATTGAGAGATATCCTTAATATAAGAACTTTTGAGTGGGATCAGATTGCCTCACTGTCTATTTTAAGTTCAAATCATCAGATTAACTCGGCTACACTTCTATTTGAGAAAGTTGAGGATGAGCAGATAGAGTTTCAGGTTAATAAATTGGAGCAGACAAAACAAGAGTCTCAAAAATCGGAACCTGAGTTAGCACCTCTTAAGCCAGAGTGCACCTTTGACGATTTTATGAAGATGGATATTAGAACTGCCACAGTTTTGGAGGCAGAGAGAGTTCCTAAAACAGATAAACTACTTAAGCTAAAAATTGATACAGGGCTAGATATCCGCACTATTGTTTCTGGAATAGCTGAGTATTATACACCAGAAGAGATGATCGGTAAGCAAATTTCTATTTTAGCAAATTTAGCGCCTAGAAAAATAAAGGGTATAGAGTCAAAAGGTATGATTTTAATGGCTAAGGAAGAGAATGGAGCCATGAAAATTGTAACTCCAGAAGATAAACTTATTAATGGTGCTACAATAGGTTAGATTTTTTATTCAGATCTATAGGATTACTTGCCTATAGATCTGAGTATTTCTCTCTCTTCTTTTGAATAGAGGATAATTTCCCAAAGAGGTTTTAGTTGATCTTTAAATATATATAGTAGAAGAGTAGATACTAGCAAAACTGCAACTATTATAAGAATAGTAACCGCTGTATTGTTTGATTTTCTTTTTTTAGTTGTTTGTGATTTCTCTTTAAAAATGACGCTCGGCTCTTTGGTTACTTCAATTTCTGGTTGAGGAGTGCTTTCTATTTCTAGTTCTGGAATAGGAGTAATTTCAATATCTAGTTTTGTGGTAATGTTTTCCTCAATTTGAATTTCCGTTTGAGAAATATTCTCTTTTTCCAACTCTTTGGTGTAGCCCTCTTTGGATTGATTCTCTATCTGTGGAATAATTTCTATCTCTGTTTCCTTAATTGTGTTTAATGGTATCTCCGTATTTGGTTTTTCTATTGTGATTTTGAATTCTGTTGGTTTTCCAGTCAATATTTCTACAACACCAGGTTTGGAAATTGGTTTGACATTCACGGGTTTTAGCCCAAATGACTCTTTATCGTTAAATAGATCTTTATTTGCAACAAAAAAATACTCATTCTCAATAGTTGCTCTCATTACCCCAAAATCTGGAAGAGGATATCTCTTTTTTTGATTTAGGTCTATTTTTAATGCTTTTACAAAATCAGATATATATGTAGAGGTGTCTTCTATTGAAAGACCTAGTAGGTTAGATAGTCTTTGTTCAAGTAGTCCGTCGTTCCAAATTTCGCTAGTTCTAAATAGGATTCTCCGGTATGGTGGGTGAATTAATGTTGCTCTGTCCGAAAAGACCGATGGTGCTTTCTCTGCAATAAAACTCCCCATTCCTGGAAGTGATACTCTATCATGAACTAAAATAAGCTCTTTGATTGTAGAAGATATTATATTTACATCCATAGTAATCTGATATTTCACAAAGGTATTAAAAAAAATAGTTCAAAAAAATTTAAAAAAATTTGGAGCATATAAAAATATGCTATATATTTGCAGTCCCAAAACAAAACAAATTCCTCGTTAGCTCAGTTGGTTAGAGCATCTGACTGTTAATCAGAGGGTCCTAGGTTCAAGTCCTAGACGAGGAGCAAAGAGAGGCTGTCTAATATTTAGACAGCCTCTCTTGTTTTAGATAAATACTTTGTTTAAAGATGTAAATACCCTTTTAGGGCTTCTATATATTTTTCGAATGCAGCCTCTCCCTCTTTGGTTATTTTGCATTTTGTATGTGGTTTTTTTCCTTTAAATTCCTTGGTAACTTTAATGTAATTTGCTTTCTCTAGTTTATCTATTTGAACACTTAAATTGCCCGATGTTGCATTGGTCTTCTCTTTTAAAAAGGTAAAATCGGCCTCTACAACAGATATTAGTATTGAGATTATTGCTAGTCTCAATTCAGAGTGTAGTAGTGGATCTAGCTCCTTAAACATTTTTTTTAGATTTAATATATTGATTCAATTTTATTCCTGGAATAATCATAGATACTATAGGCCATAGTGCTAATACGCTTAGTGCTCCGCCATAAGGAAGGTCGGCAAGAAGAGTACCAACCGATAGGATTACTCCAACTATTCCTCCAATTTGAGATGCTTTAAAATCTATTATTGCCCCTGTTATTGCTAGTCCTATACTTACAACCATTATCTCAATAAAAGGTACTAACATAAAGATTCTGCCATGAGAAAATATTGGAAAAAAGTCCACACCAATTATTAGTAAAAGAGCAAATAAAATTGGGATTGATATTGCTACAAAAGTTATAATATACCATACTTTTTCTACGATTTTGTCAACTTGTGTAATAACTTTTTGGTTTTTGTAAATAGACAGTCTAGACCATATAGTTCCAATTATTGGAATCATCATAAAGAACCAATTGTAAAGTTGATTATTATCAAATATGTATAGTAAAAATCCAACAAGGAGAGTAACTAATAAAGTAGTTACTCCCCATATAATTAAAACATTTCCACTCCTATTATCTAGGTTTTGCTTTGTGTTCTGTATCATTTGAGCTATTAGCTCCAAGCTCTCTTGAGAGCTTAATTTTTTAGTTTCCATTTTTGGTTTAGTTAGTTGTTTGATGCAAATATAAACAAGTTTATAAAATAAACCAAATTTAAATGAGGTTACTATGTGCAATGCAAATTTCAGTTGCAGATAGAGTAAGTAGGTGAAGAATTAGAAAAATTAATGTTTTTTTTAATGATATTTAATTTTACGCAAAAATAGAAACATATTGAACCTTTTATAAATAGTATAATTAAACATCTGGAGGCTGCGGGAAACTATATGTGTTTTCATACAAAAGAGCAGAGAATAGTGTCTCTTATAACATTGTTTTATGCTGGTTCTGTATGAATATTTATAATTGTCTCTTTTCCATAAAGAGTTCTTAATTCTCTTTCAATTTCTGTGGCAATATCGTGAGATCTGATAAATGAGATATCTCTATTAAGCTTAATGTGCACGTCAATGGCAAATATACTGCCGATTTTTCTTGTTTTAAGTTGTTTGTGGCTGATTATTTCGGGGTGAGAGTTCAGGACACTCTCTATTTGGTTGATAGTCTCTTGTGGTAGAGATGCCTCCAGTAGCTCCTTAATGCTAGGGCCAGCTAATTGATATGCTACCTTAAAAATAAAAAAGCTTACAATTACACCTGCAATAGGGTCTAAAATTCTCCAGTTATCGCCTAAAAATATTGCGCCAGATATTCCTAGTGCTGTACCAAGTGATGATAAAGAGTCCGATCTGTGATGCCAAGCATTGGCAATTACTGCATCGCTTTTAATCTCCTTTCCTTTTATTTTTGTGTAATGATATAATCCTTCTTTAAATATAATTGAAACTAATGCAGCATACAGAGCTATTAATCCTGGTTTGTTTGGTTGAATACCGTTAATAGCATCATATATATTTATAAAGCCGTTGTAAAAAATACCAAAAGCGACAGCAAATAGTGTTACAGATATTAATAAAGTAGCAAAAGTTTCAAATTTACCATGTCCATATCGGTGAGTAGAGTCTGACTCTTTACCAGATATATTGATGAATGCAATTACCACTACATCTGTTACAAAATCGGACATTGAGTGAACTCCGTCTGCTACCATAGCTGTACTTTTCCCTACAAAGCCTGCGATTAGTTTTGCTAATGTTAGAATTAAATTAATTATAAAGCCAATTAATGTAACTCGTTTTGCAATATTTGCTCTATCTTTCATCAAATATTTTGATCTTTTAAACAATGCGTAAAGATATATGTTTTAAAATTTTTACTAAAATATAATGTGAATATATGGTTATCTTTTTCTTTTTAATACTTGCTCTTTTTCTGATCCTAAACAGCTATGTTCTTTTTAGGATTATTTCTGTTTTTTCTCAAGCTCCTTTTGTAAAGACAACTATAATTATAATATATATAGCTTTAGTTCTCCTTTTTATTTTTAGAATGGTTTATGGTGATAGACACTCTTTTATAATATCCAAGGCTATATCTATAATTTCTTTTAGCTGGTTAATTCTGTTTATTTACGCTTTTTTGATAATTTTATTTATTGATATTATTCGTTTAAGCAATAGTGTTTTTTCTTTTTTTAATCCAGCGTTTATTGATGGAGATATATACTCTACTAGAAGAACAGTATTTTCTGCCTCTTTAGCATTGTTAATAACTATATATATTATTGGGACGATTAATTTCTATAATCTACAAGTAACACGTCTTAGTATTAATTTAGATAGAAAATTTGATACTACAGTTAAGGTTGTTTTTTTAAGTGATTTACATCTTAGTTCTTTAATAGATCATAAATATCTAGTAAAAATTGTAAATAAAATTAATAGTGAAAATCCCGATATTGTAATTTTTGGAGGAGATATTGTGGATAGAGAAATCGAACCTCTATTACAATACGATGCGGTGAGTATATTAAGGAAAATTGAATCTAAATGGGGTGTTTATGCTGTTAGCGGAAATCATGAGTTCTATGGAGGTGATAGAGAGGAGATATTAAGGTACCTCTCTAGTTCTGGGATTGTTTTTCTTAAAGACTCTTTGGTTAATATTAATAATATGTTCTATATTGTTGGTAGAGAAGACAAAACCAATCCAAGGCGAGAGTCAATAGAGAAAATAATTGGCAATAGAGATCTCTCTTTACCGCTTATATTGGTAGATCATCAACCATATAATATGGATGAGGCTTTAATTAATGGAGTTGATTTAAAATTGTCTGGACACACTCATAATGGTCAGTTTTGGCCAGGAAATTTGATAGTAAAAATGATTTTTGAAAATCCATATGGATATTTGGTCAAAGATCAGATGCATACATATGTATCCTCCGGAGCTGGTATATGGGGGCCACTTTTTAGACTTGGTTCTAAGTCGGAGATTGTTTCCATTGATATAAATATTTAGAGTTTACAATAGGATTTATCTTATTTTTGTGTCAAATGTGCTATAATTACTATTTGATATAAGAATATGAAAACTCTATTTAAATTACTTCTGTTAAGTATTGGATTGCTTTTTTTAAGTATAAATGTTAAGGCTCAAGTATATCTAGAGATATCTCTAGAGGAGTATTTGAGTAAGATTAATCGGAGTAACCTTGAGTATGCTGCACAGAGATTAAATATAGATATTGCTAAGGCAGAAATTATATCGGCATCGGTATTTAATAATCCTGTTTTAGATTTTGAATATGGTAATATGGGCATACGTGGAGATGAGATGGAGGAAGATGGAGAGTTGACAATTAGTCAAACAATCTCTCCCAAAAGAAGGTCATCGGCAAAATCGATAGCATTAGCCAATTATCAGATATCTGAACTAGTTTTAAAAGATTATTTAAGAGTATTAAAACAAGAGTCAACAGTCCTTTGGTTAGAGACTATAAAAAATAGAGAATTACTTGATATAAGAAAAAAGAGCTATAGAGAACAACTCTCTTTGATGGAAAAAGATAGTATTAGAAGGGCCGAAGATGGTATTAGAGATTTAGATGCTTTGCAAAATAGGGTTGAGACAGGAATGCTTTATACCGAGATCTTAGATTTGGAAAACGAGTTGCTTGATATGTATCATCAGATATCGTCCATGTGTGGCATTAAGTCGTTAGATACTATTATTTTACCTGTAAGAAAAAATATTGTAAATTCTAAGGATTACTCTTTGGATTTACTAGTTAATTTGGCACTTGAGAATAGATCCGATATAATTGCTGCTTATAAAGAGATTAATCTGTCTGATCTTAATATTAAAGCTGCCAAGATAGAGAGGATTCCAGAGTTTGATATTATTTTTGGCTATCTTTTTGCTTCACAATCTCGAATATCTAAATTGCCAACAGAGGTAACTCATGGAATTAAATTAGGAATCTCTGTGCCTATTCCATTGTTTGATAGAAATAGGGGTGGGATATCTATTGCTCAGACAGAGAAGAGACAAGCTGAATATAGATATGAGCAAGCATTACTTGAGTTAAAAAGAGAAGTTATAGGGAGTTATAATAATTATATAGCTTCCGATAGGAAACTAAGATTTTTTTCGAGTGGACTAGTTAGAGGCGCCAAAGAGGTTTTAGATCAGAAAAGGGAAGAGTATTATAGAGGAGAGATACACTTAATTGAAGTTATGGATGCTCAACGAAGTTATGATGAGATATTACTCTCTTTCTTCTCTTCTATCTACGACAAGTCAATTGCATTAGTTAAATTGGAGTCTGCAGTAGGAATTTGGGATATTAACTAATATAGTTATGTTGGAGTGGGAGCTTACCAGCTCCCTCCAGCTCCACCACCTCCAAAGCTTCCACCACCAAAACCGCCAAAACCTCCGCTACTACCACCAAATCCACCACCAAATCCACCACCAAATCCACCAGAAGATCGACCTCTTCCAGACGAAAGGATTGATCCTAAAAGTAACAGGTCTAGAGCACTAGGACCTCTTCTTCCGCCACCTCTACCTCCAAAATTTGTTGTGTCACCACCCTTTTTGAAAATAAGTGCTATAATAAATATAAATACAATAAATAGAACGAATAAAGCAGCAACAACAGATTCTCCATTGGTATTACTATATTGTTCGTGACTATATTCTCCCTGCATAATAGGGATAATGACATTAAGAGCACTTTCTATTCCTGAAAAATAGTCATCATTTCTAAAATGAGGAATCATCTCATTTTCTATAATTCTTCTGGCTGTTGCATCTGGTAAAGCACCTTCTATTCCATATCCTGTGGCAATAAAAACATCTCCTCGTTCGTTTTGAGTTTTTGGTTTTAATAAGATAACAATACCGTTGTTAAACTTGGAGTCTCCTACACCCCATTGCTCACCTATAGCATATGCCATTTGAGATTTGTCAACTCCATTTAAAGAGGGAATTGTGACAATAACAATCTGATTGCTTGTCTGATTATTAAATTGAGTAAGTCTATTTTCTAATTGACTAACTTGTTGTTGAGAAAATATACCAGCTAAATCATTAACAAGCCTCTCTGGTTGTGGTTTTGCAGGAATTTGGGAAAACCCACTGATAATTCCAGATAAACATAATAATGATAGAAGAAGTAGTTTATAACTACTCCCCAAAAGATATTTCGTTGCTTTGTTCATTAATATCATCTTTTTGATATGGGAAAAACTCTTTAAGATTTTCACCAATCATTCTTATTGCTTCACATAGACCCTCACCAGGCTTGTTCTCTTTGAGATATGAGAGAAGTATATACCTTTCTTTATCCCAAAAATCGTCAGAAACCACATTGTTTATACCTTCATCTCCAATAATTGCGAACTTATGAGATTTCCAAGCTATATATATCAGAACTCCATTTCTCTCCTGAGTTTTGTTCATCCCAATTTTATTAAATACATATATAGCCCTCTCAATAGGATCTAAATTACAGGTACTCTCAATATGCACTCTTATCTCACCGGACGTGTTGAGTTCTGCTAATTCAATGGCTTTTACAACCATCGATTGCTCTTCTTTTGAGAGAAAGTTTTTACTACCCATAATTAAAACTCTACTACTGGTGCGTTCTGAGCACCTTCTTGTGCTTCAAAATAGGCTTTTCTTTCAAATCCAAACATCCCAGCTAAAATATTTTTAGGGAATTGTCTGATTGTGGTGTTATAGAATTTTGCACTTTCGTTGAACTTCTGTCTTTCTACAGTAATTCTATTTTCTGTACCTTCTAATTGTGATTGTAGCTCTAAGAAACTTTGGTTGGCTTTGAGATCGGGGTATCTTTCAACTACCACCATAAGCCTTCCAAGTGCCTGTGATAGCCCTCCTTGAGCTTGTTGGAATTTGGATATTTGATCGGCAGATAGATTCTGCGGATCAATCGTTGTCTGAGTCGCTTTTGCTCTTGCATTTACAACAGCTTCAAGAGCCTCTCTTTCATGAGCAGCATATCCTTTAACAGTATTAACTAGGTTTGGTATAAGATCTGCTCTACGCTGATATACATTCTCTACTTGCGACCAAGAGGTTGTTACTTGCTCTTCTAATCTTACCATTGTATTGTATCCTCCTTTAATCCACAAGAAGATCATTAGAACTATTCCAACAATAATAAGAGCTGTTATTGTACCTTTAGATAGTTTCATTTTTTTATTGGTTTAAATGGTTTATAATAGTTAATTAGCAAGCTTTACACATCTTACAGATGCAGCAAACTGAGATTTGTTAGCAAAGTTGTACGGGAAAGTTGCTCTGTCAAAATGGATGAATCTATATAGTCCACTATTTGAATTATGTTCAGTTGAACTCCACCAAAAGCCAAAAGAGTACATGTTAGAGAAACTTCTGAATTCATTGGATGTGCTTCCTCCTGGTAAGGCGTTGAACCCATTGTTGTTAGTCTTATTGTTGTCTGGACTAAACCTCCAAATGGCATTGCCATTTAAAGAGGCTGTAATAGAACTTGATTCTCCAAGACCATTCCATTCATTATCAAAATTTATAGAGGCGTTAAGATTAAAACTTGCAAAATCTTCCCAGTCCTCTTTAGTTGGAATACTCCAACCGGGAGGGCATACTCCTTGAGGGCCGTTTCCTAGGCCACTAGAACTTACTCCACCAGTTGCTTGATTCCATGTATAGAGGTGGCCATATATATCGGTCAAAGCCTCCTCTTTCTCATATGGAAACCCTAGGTCCTTCCATCTTAGATTCTCAACAAACCAATAGAGATTGCCATATTTTTTAATGAAATAGACTTTGGAGTCTCTGGGGTCTGTAATTGTTAAATCTGAGGGTTTAATCCCGCTAAAACTCTCCTTGGAATTTGGATCAATAATATTTGTTGTTAAAGAGTATGTTCTACTAGGGAAGTCTGGATGGGATGCAGTTAAAGATATAGAGAAAGATCCAATAGTATCTTTAGTAATAAATTTGACGGATTGACCAGCCAGAGAATCTTGCGTAAAGCCCCTTGCTACCCATTTATATGTTATGTTTTCTGTGGGATCTGTAATTCCAGAAGCAGAAAGTTCAATCTCTTGGTTGGGTAGAAGGTATTTTGGAAGAGAAAATTGTAGAGAACCTGCCATATAGGGACTCTCTTTGTCCTTTTTATCTTTTTTACAAGCAGATAGAGAAACGAAAGCAATTAAAACGGCTATTAAATATTTTTTCATCTTATTCAGTTGGAATCATTAAAGTAAGCAAAGATACATTTTTTATTCTAATTTTGTGCCAAACATTATTTATATGAATTTTAGTCGTTGGTTTTGCACATTTTTTTTAATCTGTACAGCAATTTTTATGGTATCATGTTCTAAGTTAAAATATGAATCTATTGATGGTTTTACACAAGGAACAACATTTCACATTGTTTATTCTCAACCCAAAAAAGAGGTAGATATGAGTTCTGTTATTGACTCTATTTTTAATCATGTAGATACAACACTCTCTGTATATAATAAGAGTTCAATGATCTCTAGAATAAATAGGGGAGAGGATTCTATAATTAATCAGCTATTTAAAGATGTATTCAATCGCTCTTATGAGATTTATAAGTTGAGTGCAGGTTTTTTCGATGTTTCTGCGGGTCCTATTTTTGACCTTTGGGGCTTTGGTGCCAAGGATAGAGAGAGTGTTACAAGAGAAAAGTTGGACTCTCTGTTTAAGCTGGTGGGCATGGATAAGTTTAGAATTGTGGGTGATACAATTTATAAGGATAATTGGAATGGTGTATTGAACTTTAATGCAATTGCAAAAGGGTATACTTCAGATCTGGTTGGTTATGAATTAGAAAGATTGGGAGTAGAAAATTATCTTGTAGAGATTGGGGGAGAGATCAGAACAAAGGGGTTAAATCCAAAAGGGACATTGTGGAAGATTGGAATCGATAAACCAATGGATGGAAATCTTATCCAGGGAGCAAATATTCAGCAGGTTATATATATGTCCAATGGAGCATTGGCTACTTCTGGTAATTATAGGAAGTTTTATGAGGTTGAAGGTGTAAAGTACTCTCACACAATAGATCCTATTTCTGGTTATCCAGTAAAACACTCTCTTTTAAGTGCAACTGTTTTTGCACCCGATGTAATGACTGCAGATGCTTTTGCTACATGGTTTATGGTTATTGGATTAGAAAAAGCAATAGAAATCGTGGAATCTATGCCAGAAATTGAGGCTTTTTTAATATATTCGCAAGGAGAGGAGTTTGCTGTGTATAGCAGTAAGGGTGTAAATTTAGGGGAGTAAGAGTTTTGTAATAAATTTAATTTTGTCTGTTATGAGTTCAAAAATTTCTAGACGCTCTTTTATAAAGAGTTCATTGGTTGCTGGTGTATCTTTTGGAACAGGGTTTGTTTCTCAATCAATTTTCAAAGTCTCAAACAGACATGATACTATTATCAAAGGGGCAAAAATCTATGATGGGAATGGTGGTCTTCCTTATGTTGGAGATATTGCAATTAAGGATGGTAAAATTGTCTCTGTTGCGCTTGATTTGGGTAGCAGTGCCGATTTAGTATTGGATGCTAAAAATATGTCACTATCCCCTGGTTTTGTAGATTTACACACTCATACAGATACTAAATTATTTGATGCTCCTCTTGGAGATAGTCGTATATATCAGGGTATTACAACAGATATTGGAGGGAATTGTGGTTATGGTCCATTTCCTACTGAAAGATGGAAAGATGCAGGAGATTTCTTTACAGATCTCAAGAAAAATGGTATTGGGATTAACTATGGATCCTTTACGGGCCAAGGTACCTTAAGGCGATTGATTGTTGGAGAGAAAGATGAGCCTTGTAATTCAGATCAATTATCTGCAATGAAATATGAGTTGGAGAGACAGTTGGAGATGGGTTCTGCTGGCTTGTCTAGTGGGTTGGAGTACACACCAGGTTCTTATGCTTCAAATGAGGAGTTAATTGAATTGTGTAGAGTAGTAGCAAAACATAATGGATTATATGCTATTCATATGCGAAATGAGGATGATTATGTTGAGGAGTCAATAAAGGAGGCTATAGAAATTGCAAAAAAATCTGGAGTAAGGCTTCAGATTTCACACCTAAAAGCTCAAAATGCAAATAATTGGCATAAGGCTGAGTCTATGCTAAAGCTAATAGATAATGCTAGAGAATCTGGTGTTGATGTTGCCTTTGATAGGTATCCATATACTGCTTTCTCTACAGGATTAACTTCGTTTATCCCTTTGGAATTAAGAGATGGATCAAAGGATGATATAATCGCAAGACTTAACAGTAAGACTATTGCTCCTAAAATAGAGAGCTATGCATACTCCCGAATTGATAGATTGGGAGGGCCCCAAAATGTTGTTATAACTTCTTGTAATGCACAACAGAATAAAAAATTTATAGCTAAAAATTTGCAAGAGTGCGCATCAATTGCATCTTCTAGTGTATGGGAAGTTATTAAAGAGTTACTAATATCGGAGAATCTATCTGTGAGTATTATCGGCTTTGCTATGACAGAAGATAATATTAAGATGTTTTTGTCACACCCGCTGGGTATGCCTGCTTCTGACGGTAGTGTATACTCTCCTCAAGGCGTTCTTTCTCAAACTAGGCCACATCCTAGATCTTACGGCACATTCCCGCGTTTCATTGGACGTTATTGTAGAGATGAGAATTGGATGTCTCTTGCACAAGCCATTAAAAAATCGACCTCTCTCCCAGCATCAAGGCTAAATTTGAAGAATAGAGGTGTAATAATGCCAGGCTATTTTGCCGATCTAGTAATCTTTGATTCTCAAAAGATTCTAGATCTAGCAACTTATCAAGATCCTCATATTTTTGCTCAGGGGATAGAGCATGTTTTTGTAAATGGAGCTCATACTATATCTAATGGACAAGCAACTTTAAATAGAGCAGGAGTTATAGTTTAGCTGTTTTCTAAATTATCGAAAGCCTCAATAATATGAGATACAATGGGATTTCTAACAATATCCTCTTTTTGGAAGGAGATTGTAATAACTCTCTTTATGCCATCAGTTATCTGAATACCTCTCTCTAAACCAGAGTCACTTTTTTTGGGGAGGTCAATTTGGGACATATCACCCGTTACGATAAATTTGGAGTTATTTCCCATACGTGTCAAAAACATCTTTAGTTGACCCAAAGTGGTATTTTGTGCTTCATCCAAAATAACAAATGCGCTCTCTAATGTTCTTCCTCTCATAAATGCCAATGGTGCTATTTGTATTGTTCCATCTTCCATTAATTCAGCCAATTTTCTTGATGGAATCATGTCTCCTAAGGCATCGTATAATGGTTGTAGATATGGGTCTAGTTTCTCTCTCATATCTCCTGGTAGAAATCCTAATCTTTCTCCAGCTTCAACGGCAGGCCTTGTCAATATTAAACGGCGAATCTCTTTGTTCTTGAGAGCTCTAACTGCTAGAGCTATTGCGGTATATGTTTTGCCAGTTCCAGCAGGGCCAACAGCAAAAATTAGATCGTTATTGTTATACTCCTCTACTAATTTTTTTTGATTTTTGGTTCTTGCTTTTATAATCTTGCCATTTGTGCCATATAATATAAAATCACCATCACTCTCTGAATCGACTTTAACTCCATTTCCAAAGAGGTAGTCTATGTCTTCTATAGATAATCTATTCTTCTTTTTTCTTAAGTCAATAAGAGACTCTATCTTTTTTTCAAAGTCATAAATTTGGTCACTCTCTCCTTTGATAAATATCTCATATCCTCTTGCCGCAACCTTACACTTTGGATAGTATTCACATAGTTTGTCAATGATTCTATTGTTCACACCAAAGAGATCAATAGGGTCTATCTCCTCAATAACTATTTTCTTTTCAATCATTTATTTTTAGCTATTATATTATTTATAGTTTGTTTTATCTATTTTACTGTGGAGTTTTTAAATTTATTGTAGTATTGTTTAATTAGATCTTTACCAGATATATTGTCGGATTCGTAAATGCCATTTAGATAGTTTTCTATATCAATTATTGTAAATCCCTTTTTTGTATCTGAAGGTCTAGCTGTCCATATATATCTAATTTCTGGATCACTAATTCGAATATCTTTAGGTCTGCTTTTTATCACAGAGAAAGAGATCATAAGGCCTATTCTTGTATTCTGTGCAGTCATATTAGAGATAGCGTTCCCAAGTGAATATGCTGTAATACCTTTAATCTTGGTGGGAGCTAATTTGTATATTGTAACTGGTTGAGGAACATGAGGGTGAGATCCAATGATAATATTAACTCCATTTTCTTTAAGAAAGGACTCTAACTCTTTTTGCTCCTTAGACTCTTTTATATTGTATTCAACGCCCCAATGCAGTGTTGCTATTATCACATCTGCGCCTTTAAGGCGACTTTTTTTAATATCTTTTAAAATATCATCTTTATTGATTAGGTTAACAATATAGGGTTTGGGGACATTTATTCCATTTGTTCCATAGGTATAGTTTAATATTGATATAGATATGTTATTCTTATTTATAATAAGAGGGTGGTTTTTTGCTTTATCAACGTAGTCTTTGTATATTCCTACATACTTTAGGTTTAGCTTATTGTAATAGTTTATAGACCCTTGAATGCCATTTGCTCCTTTATCGGCAGAGTGATTGTTTGCGGCTAAAAAGAGGTTTATTCCAGCATCGGCAGCATCTCTTAGAAGGGTGAACGGAGAGCTAAATGAGGGATAACCAGTGAAAATACCTGGTGCAAATGTGGTCTCAATATTTGCGCCAATAATATCGCTATTTTTAAATAGTGGGGTGAGATATTTAAAATACTCTTTATAGCAATAAGATAGATCATCTTTTTTATTGCCACCTATATATGCACTCTCTAGCTGCTTAGTGTGCTGCATAATATCTCCAATGAAAGTAAACCTAACCGTGTCCTCTTTAATAAAGTGAGAAGATGGTATAAGTTGCATAAGAGTTATTATTGCAAATTGAAGCATCTATTTTGTTTGAAGAATTATTATATTTTCATTAGATAATCTAATTTTTAGCCACTCTTTTATTGTCTCTAATTTTGAGTTATCAATATGGGTTGTTGCTTTTATAATTACAACAATTTTATCATTAAGAAGGTTTGTATTAATGTCAAAATCCATCCCTTTTGCAATAGAAACCGACTCTATATTGTTGTTTTGTGCCGCCAGTTCTCGTGAGATTTGTTGATATGGAATTGAGTTATTTGCAATAGAATCGATTTTAGATTTCAAATTAGTAATTAGCTGATCCCGTTTTGCAATTTCTACATCTGCTCTTTCAAAAAAACTTTTTAAGATTGTCTCATCCATTTGGTTATCTCTAAAGAATATACTCTCTTTTATTTTTACCTGATGTGGAAATATTCCATAACTCTCTAGCCTAAAAAGAAGGTTCTCTCTTTGAATTGGACTTAGTTTTTCTCCTGCTATTGATAGTTCTAATGTAGAGGGTTTTTTGGTGTGATTAATTGAATAGTCAATTATATAAAATGTATCGGAAGATCGATTAGTTGATACAAATCTTTTTACATTTTGATTGAATGTATTCTCTTGAATAACAATAATTGCGGTATATACACTAGGTATCATAATTAAGAGGGTAAAGAAACTGATACTTCTCCTTACTTTTCTCTGTTTGATTGGATCGGCAAACTGCTTAAAAGGGAATTTAAGGTAACGAATCATTATAAATGTGGCCAAAGCAATAAATAGAGAGTTTATTGTAAAGAGATATAGTGCTCCTCCAAAATATAGAAGATTACCTGTTGCTAAACCAAAACCAGCGGTGCACAAAGGTGGCATTAGTGCGGTTGCTATGGCAACTCCTGAGATAACAGTTCCTCTATCTTTACGGCAGCTCTCAACAATCCCAGCCAAGCCTCCAAAAAATGCTATAAAAACATCATATATTGTTGGCCTGGTTCTAGCAAGAAGTTCTGTTGGCTCTGCTAATGCTAGGGGAGATATTAAGAAGTATGCTGTAGATGCAATTAGACTTATTCCAACCATTATGGATAAGTTTTTTAGAGATCTTCTAAGAAGCTCTGAGTCGTTAATGCCAATAGAGAGCCCTGTTCCCATAATAGGACCCATCAAAGGCGATATTAGCATGGCTCCTATTATCACAGGGGTTGAATTAACATTTAGCCCCACGGAAGCAACGATAACTGCAAATGCTAAAATCCAAACATTTGGGCCTCTAAAATCTATACCTTTTTTGATATTCTCTTGAGTTGCATCGATATCTACATCGGCAGAGAAGTTTATAATCTTGTTAAAATTATCTGTTATCCACGTCATATATGTTACTATGTTTAATAAAAACCACTCAAATATACATTATTTTTTACTTTAACCTAAAAATGTTAATTTTGTAAGATAAGAAAATCCTTAGACTGAAATAATTATGGTTAGAATTAAAAAAATAGCGCTCTTGTTTGCTATTCTATTGGCAGTTACAAGTTGCGACTGGTTGCGTTCTAAATTGGGCATGGCAACTTCCGATGAGATAGAGGCTCTTAAAAGGGAGCAAGAGAGAGTTGATGCTCAGAAAAGACATAATGATTCCATAGCTAAAGCATTAGAAGATTCTTTAGCTCATGTTGCAGCAATGGAACTAAGCGAACAAAGTACTATTATCTCTTCTACTCATGGAACAAAGAGATTCCATGTAATTATTGGAAGCTTTAAAAACGATTCCAATACACAGAGAATGCTTAGTAGGCTCAAAAAAGCAGAGTATACACCAGTTCTAATTAATTTTAAAAATGGTTTTGGTGTTGTATCTATCTGTTCTTTTGATAATGTAACAGATGCTTTTAATGAAAAGAATAGATTTTTAAATTCAGAGAAGGAGTTTGTTCCCGAGGATATCTGGGTTTATGACATGAATCAAAGATTACACACAAATTAATATAACGATTTTAAATACAATGAAGACAACAGCATTTACATCTAAGCACATTGAGCTTGGAGCAAGAATGGTACCTTTTGCAGGATATAATATGCCTGTAGAGTATTTTGGAATAAATGATGAGCACAATCATGTGAGAGAAAAGGTGGGGGTATTTGATGTGTCTCATATGGGCGAGATTTGGGTAAAAGGGCCAAATGCACTTGCTTTTTTGCAGTATGTAACATCTAATGATGTTGCTGTATTAACTCCTGGAAAGGTTCAGTACTCTTGTTTCCCTAATGGTAAAGGAGGTATAGTAGATGATCTTTTGGTATACTGTATAGATGAGGTTACTTATCTATTGGTAGTTAATGCATCAAATATTCAGAAGGATTATGACCATTTAAGTTTAATTGCTCCTAAATTCAATATTACTCCAGGAAAGGAGCTATATAACGCATCCGATGAGATATGCCAGCTTGCAGTACAGGGCCCTTTGGCTCTTAAAGCGGTTCAAAAAATATGTGATGCAGATATTATGGACATGCAATATTATACATTTAAAAAACTTACAATAGCTGGTATAGAGAATGCTATTTTGTCTATAACTGGTTACACAGGTTCTGGCGGTTGTGAAATATATGTTGCAAATGAGGATGCCGATAGACTATGGAGTGCTCTTTTTGAGGCAGGAAAAGAGTTCGATCTTAAACCAATTGGATTAGGAGCAAGAGACACTTTGAGATTAGAGATGGGTTTTTGTCTATATGGAAATGATATTGACGACTCTACATCTCCAATAGAAGCTGGTTTGGGATGGATAACAAAATTTTCAGAGGCCAAAGGAGATTTTTTGGATAAAGAGAAATATCTTAAACAAAAAGCTGATGGCCTAACCAGAAAACTAGCAGGATTTTATCTTCTTGAAAAAGGAATTCCTCGTAAAGGATATAAAGTTTGTTTAGAGGACGGCACAGAAATTGGAGAGGTGACTTCTGGAACAATGGCTCCAGCAGTAAAAAAACCTCTAGGGATGGCATATATCAAACCTGAATTTGCAAAAGTGGGTTCAGAAATATTCATAAAAGTTAGAGAAAAACTGCTTAAAGCCGAAGTGGTTAAGACACCTTTTTATAAAGTATAATTTATATGGCTAATTTTAAATTTGTTCACAACAATATTAATGTCAGAGATTTAAGTAAAAGTCTCGCTTTCTACAAAGAGGCACTAGGGCTTAATGAAGTAAGAAGAATATCGCCAGAAGATGGATCTTTTATTATTGTATATCTTTCCGATGGAAGCTCTGAACATCAATTGGAGTTAACATGGCTAAGAGATTGGGACAGACCTTACAATTTAGGGGATAATGAATTTCATTTAGCTTTTAGAACAGATAATTATCAGGAAGCTCATCAAAAACATCATGATATGGGATGTATTTGCTATGAGAATCCAGCTATGGGTATATATTTTATTGTTGATCCAGATGGTTATTGGTTAGAAGTACTTCCAAATAGATAAAAAATGGTAAACAGATTTATTATTATAATAGCTCTGCTGGTTATTTTGCCTGCAGAGCTATTCTCACAAAGTGAGACAATCGAGAATCTTAAAAGAGATGTTGTATTCCTTACATCAGATTCATTAAAAGGAAGAATGTATGGAACTAAATATGAAAAGAGAGCCGCTGAGTATATAGAGCAAAGATTTAATGAAAATTTTGTTAATCTTTTATATAAAAGTCCAGGACAAGACTTTATTATCAGAACCGATAATGATTCTCTTTTTTCTCAAAATATTGTTGGTATTGTTGAGGGATGGGATCCTAAATTAAAAAATCAATATATTGTAGTTGGTGCGCATTATGATCATTTAGGATATTTTATTTCTCATATAAATGGTAGGGATTCTCTACAAATTTATCGAGGAGCGGACGATAATGCCTCTGGTGTAGCTGTTATGCTAGAAGTTGCCAGAATGGTTAGTGCTCAGTCGTTTAATTTTAGGAGGTCTGTGGTTTTTGTTGCTTTTGGAGCAGAGGAGGCTGGTATGTTAGGGTCTTGGTATTTTGTTAATAGAGCTTTTTCTCCAATAGATAGTGTCTCATTGATGGTGAATCTCGATATGGTTGGTAGAGCAGTGGATAGAGAGTCTTATCACGCTTTTACTGTTGTTCCTAATGCCCATTTGGATGTGTTGCTAAAGGATGTTTCTGATATGCCCCTAATGTTAACTCCCAAAATTGAAAGTAGAGACTATTTTCCTAGTGATCATAGAAACTTTGCTCTTGTTGGGGTGCCAACAATACTATTTACCTCCAAGATACACAGCGATTATCACTCTGTTAGAGATAATCATGATGCAATTAATTATAAGTCAATGGAGCATTTAGCTCACTATGTTTTCAATATAATCAAAACAGTTGCTAATGCAGACGATATTCTACAGAGGACTCAATTTGCAAAAGATAAAGAGAGTACAGATGAAATCGTATACTCTCAATCTGAGGTAGATATTAGAGCCTCTTATATGAATGGTGGAGAGAAGGAGTTTTTAACATCATGGGTTTATCACTATCTAAGATATCCTGCAAAGGCAATTGAAGAGGGTATTCAAGGAAGAGTAGTAGTAGATTTTATAGTGGAGAAGAATGGGGAGATCTCTAATGTGGCTATTTCTAGATCTGTTAATGAGATGCTGGATGCAGAGGCTATTAGAGTAATATCGGTATCTCCAAAATGGAAGCCTGCAAAAATTGGAGGTAAAGAGGTTCGAGTTAAGATTTCTATACCTGTGGAGTTCCGATTGAAGAGATAGGTTTTTTTATTAATTTTGCAAACTTAAATCTAATCACAAATTATAGTAAAATGGAGTACAATTTTATTGAGATCGAAAAAAAATGGCAGAAGTTTTGGGCTGACAATAAGACCTATAAAGTGGATACAGATAGTCATAAGCCCAAATTTTATGTCCTGGATATGTTTCCGTACCCCTCTGGAGCAGGTCTGCATGTGGGTCACCCTCTTGGGTATATTGCCAGTGATATTTATAGCCGATTCAAACGACTCAAAGGGTTTAATGTACTTCATCCCATGGGTTATGATGCATTTGGATTACCCGCAGAACAATATGCAATCCAAACTGGTCAACACCCAGCTGTTACCACAGAAAAGAATATACAAAGATATAGAGAGCAGTTAGATAGAATAGGTTTCTCATACGATTGGGATAGAGAGATTAGGACTTGTGACCCCTCTTATTATAAGTGGACCCAATGGGCTTTTTTAGAAATGTTTAACCATTGGTTCGACAATAAAACCTCTAAGGCCCAGCCGATAGATATGTTAATTTCAATTTTTGAGAAAGAGGGTAATACAAATATTAATGCTTGTTGTGGTGAAGTCTCATCTTTTACTGCCCAAGAGTGGAACTCTATGACAGAATTGCAGCAAGCCGATATTCTAATGCAATATAGGATAGCCTACTTAGGAGAGACTTCTGTAAATTGGTGCCCAGAACTTGGAACCGTTCTAGCCAATGATGAGGTCAAAGAGGGACTTTCTTTAAGAGGTGGATTCCCTGTTGTGCAAAGAAAAATGAGACAGTGGCAACTTAGAGTTTCTGCATATGCACAACGTCTATTAGATGATATGGAAGATCTTAACTGGACAGATTCTTTAAAGGAGATGCAGAGAAACTGGATTGGAAGATCTCAGGGGGCGGAAATTTTATTTAAAGCTGGCCACCAGAAAGCCTCTTATGATATAACTATCTTCACAACTAGAGCCGATACAATTTTTGGTGCAACATTTATGGTTTTAGCACCAGAGAGCGAATGGGTAGATAAATTAACATCAGATGAGTGCAGGGAGCAAGTGGATCAATACCTTGTATTGGCTGCAAAAAAGACAGAGAGAGAGAGAATTGCTGAGACAAAAAAGATGAGTGGAGTATTTACTGGCAGTTATGCTATTAATCCTTTCACAGAAGAGAAGATTCCAGTATGGATTTCTGATTATGTTTTAGCAGGCTATGGAACAGGTGCTATTATGGCTGTGCCTGCTCATGATAGTAGAGACTATACTTTTGCCAAGCAGTTCGATTTACCAATTATTCCTTTAATTGAAGGGTGTGATATATCCTCTGAGAGCTTTGATGCTAAAGAGGGCATTATGTGTAATTCTGGGTTTTTAAATGGAATGTCTGTTGAACAAGCAATACCTGCTGCAATAGATGAGGTAGAGAGAAGGGCTTTGGGTAAGAGAAAGATCAATTATAGACTTAGAGACGCTATATTCTCTAGACAAAGATATTGGGGAGAGCCATTTCCTATATATTATAAAGATGGCATAGCCAATCCAATTCCTTTGGATTCTCTCCCATTGGAGCTACCAGAAGTAGATAAATTTTTACCCACAGAAAGTGGTGAGCCACCATTGGCTAGGGCAGAAAAATGGACATATAATGGTTATCCAATAGAGACTAGTACTATGCCTGGTTTTGCTGGGAGTAGTGCATATTATTTGAGGTATATGGACCCTAATAATAGTAACTCTTTAGTATCTAAAGAGGCAAATAGCTATTGGAGAAATGTAGATCTATATATTGGCGGAACAGAACATGCAACCGGCCACCTGATTTACTCTAGATTTTGGAATAAGTTCCTATATGATATTGGATATGTTTGTGAAAAAGAGCCATTCAAGAAGCTTATTAATCAAGGAATGATACAGGGACGCTCTAATTTTGTATATAGGGTAAAAGGTAGTAATAAATTTGTATCTCTTAACTTAAAAGATGGCTATGATACAACAGAGATCCATGTGGATGTTAATATTGTACATAACGACAAATTGGATATAGATGCTTTTAGGGCATGGATGCCTGAATACTCTAGTGCAGAGTTTATCTTGGAAGACGGAGAGTATATTTGCGGATGGGCTGTTGAGAAGATGAGTAAGTCTATGTTTAATGTTGTAAACCCAGATACAATTTGTGAGAAGTATGGAGCAGACACTTTACGTCTTTATGAAATGTTTTTGGGCCCGTTGGAGCAATCAAAACCATGGGATACTAATGGTATAGATGGTGTGAATAGGTTTTTAAAAAGATTTTGGAGACTATTTTTTAAAGAAGGGGAGTTTAGTGTATCTTCTGAGCCTGCAGATTCAAAGGAGCTGAGAGTATTACACAAATTGATAAAAAAGATTGAGTCAGATATAGAGAACTTCTCTTTTAATACTGGAGTTAGTGCTTTTATGATTGCATTAAATGAACTTTATGATTTAAACTGCAATAAAAAAGAGATTTTAGAGCCATATACTATTTTATTATCTTCATTTGCACCTCATATTAGTGAAGAGTTGTGGCGATTGATGGGTAATGAAGGATCGGTTTGTTTAGCAGAGTATCCTAAGTACATTCATGAGTATACAGTTGAAGATAGCTTTGAATATCCTATTTCATTCAATGGTAAGTTGAGATTTAAATTGAATTTATCTTTAAAACTATCAAAAGAAGAGATAGAGAAGGCAGTAAGAGAAGATGCTAATACAATGAGAGTTTTGAATGGATTAACAATTAAGAAAATTATAATTGTTCCAGGTAAAATTGTTAATATTGTTTGTTAAAGCGTGAAATATATAGCTTTTCATATCGACGCATTTACGGATAGGGTTTTCTATGGAAACCCTGCCGTTGTAGTGTATATGGAGAGTGAGGTTGATTCTTTTTTAATGCAGAGTATGGCCAAAGAGTTTTCTTTACCAGAGACAGCTTTTGTCTATTACTCTTCTAAAGGAATAGTTCTTAGATGGTTTACTCCCGAGATGGAGATGGATTTATGTGGACATGCAACACTAGCTGCGGCACATGTAATGATTAGTGAACTAAAACTTATGAGATCTTGTGTCCAATTTATTACTCAGTCTGGGACCATAGTAGTGGAGAAAAGAGATAATCTTTATTATATGGACTTGCCTATTAGGGAAGCAAAATCATCAACTCTACCTATGAATATTAAGCTTAGTTTGAATATTCTACCCGTAGAGGTTTTAAAAGCCAGAGATTATCTTTTGATTTATAATAGCAGTAAGGATATTGAGAGTATTAATATAGACAGGTCGCATTTTGATAAAGAGGACTTGGGTTGTGGAGGGGTTATTGTTAGTGCTGCATCGCAAGATTACGATTTTGTATCTAGATTTTTTACTCCAAAGGCATCTATTTTAGAGGATCCTGTAACAGGTTCTGCTCATTGTACCCTAGTCCCATACTGGGCAAAAAAAACAGGTAAAGATAAGTTGATTGCAAAACAAATATCCTCTAGAGGAGGAGAGTTGTTTTGCGAATTAAAAAGTGATAGTGTTACTGTTGCAGGGGCAGCCGTAACCTATTCAAAAATGGAATTGTATCTGTAAACATTATAATAATATAAATGAATTCACAATTTTTTAAAACGTTAAAGTCCTATATCATAATGACCTTAGGACTTTTTATTTTCGTTTTTGCTTGGGTTGCTTTTTTGATACCTCATCAGATTGCTGGAGGAGGTGTTAGTGGACTAGCCTCTGTTATAAACTATGCAACAGGGTTCGATGTCTCATACTCCTACTTAATTATAAATGCTATATTACTCCTAATTGGGTTTTCAATTTTAGGTAAAGCTTTTGGTTTTAAAACTATATACTGTATTGCAACTGCTGCTTTTCTATTTGAGTTTTTGCCACATGTATCATGGGTTTCAGATATTGACGATAAACTTATAAATGCTGTTATAGGAGGTACTTTAAGTGGTGTTGGTATTGGGATGATATTTATGCAAGGAGGTAGTACAGGAGGAACAGATATTATTGCTTTGATTATTGCCAGATATAGAGAAACCTCTCCTGGTAGAGTGTTCCTGTATTGTGATTTGGTTATTATTGGGTCTGTATATTTTATTCCAGGAAAAGAGGTTTCAGACGTGATATATGGATATATAGAGATGGTCTCCTTTACATATGTTGTTGATATGATTCTAACAGGTAATAAGCAGTCTGTTCAGGTTATGGTCTTTTCTGCTAAGTATGCTCAAATTGCAGAGAGGGTAAACAGCGATATGCAGCGTGGAGTGACAGCTCTCCAGTCTATGGGTTGGTACTCAAAAGCAGAGAGTATGGTATTGGTTATTATATTAAGAAAGTCTCAATTGCCACAAATAACAGAGATTATTAAGGAGACAGATAGAGAAGCATTTATGTCTGTGTCAACAGTTATGAGTGTATATGGTCAGGGATTTGATAAAATAAAAGGAGGTAAATTTACATGGAAAAAACAACAAAAGCTTTCATAAACTCATTCAAAGAGTATTCTTTAATTACCCTGGGGTTACTACTATATGCAGTCGGTTGGGTAGTTTTTTTAATTCCAAATGGATTAGTAGGGGGGGGAGTAACAGGTATATCTGCGGTAATATATTATATTACAGGGTTCCCTGTTAGTTACTCTTTTTTCATTATTAATGGGATTCTTCTATTAATTGCCTTGAGAGTATTAGGAAAAGGTTTTGGGGTTAAAACAGTTTATGCAATTTCTATTGTAACGGTTTTTCTACGATTTTTACCAGATTTAATACCTTTAGAAGTTATTGAAGATATTGCAATAAGTAATGGGAAATTGCTATCTGCTATTATTGGCGGGGCATCTTCTGGTGTTGGAATAGCAATAACCTTTACTCAAGGAGGGAGCTCTGGTGGAACCGATATTGTAGCTCTTATGATTAATAAGTACCGAAATATTTCTCCTGGTAGATTAATTCTTACAATAGATATTTTTGTTATTGCTAGCTCGCTGCTAATTCCAACTCAGGAGAGTGTTGGCCATAGGATTGCCATAATAATTTATGGCTATATGTTAATTGCTGTAACTGGCTATACTGTAGATTTAGTGCTTTCAGGTGCTAGACAATCTATTCAGATTTTTATATTTTCTAAAGAACACGAGAAGATTGCCGATAAAATCACCGAAATAGGTAGAGGCGTAACTGTTATAGATGCTACAGGCTGGTTTACCAAGCAAAAAGGTAAGATTTTAATGGTTATAGTTAGGAGAACAGAGTCAAATTATGTCTTTAAAATTGTAAGAGAGATAGATAAAAACGCGTTTTTATCCGTTGGAAATGTTATGGGTGTTTATGGTCAAGGATTTGAGGAGATAAAAAAATAGGAATATTTTTAAATTTATTTGAAAAATTGAGGGAAGACATATCTTCTCTCTTTTTTTTAAAAGGAGTAATATTTATTAGGGATAACAAAATAAAACAGATGTCTAATTTTTTTTAAAATTAGATAAATGTCTAATTAGTAAACTTTTTAGGTACCCTATTTTAGATCAATTTTATTAAATTTGATCAAAGCGTTATTTACATATGTTCTTTATGAAGATGACTACTTAAACTAAACTAACTTAAAATTTTTACTATGAAAGACCATGTTTTATTTGGGGAGCTATTCCTCAAGTCTGGTACATTATTGTCCATTATTTATATCCTATCCTCTCTCTACGTAATTTTATATTGTTATTTGCACAAAAAGAGATTGAAAAGTAATAGAACAGTACTTTTATCATATGTTGTTGGCTTGATCTCTATAGTAATTCTAATTTGTGCGAAACACTTAATGCCCGCAGCTACAGAGTATGTTAACTTGTATGGATTTAAATCGGTTTCACTATCTAATTTTATTATTCTTTTTCTACCAATACAGATATATTTTATTCAGAAAAGAGGTTATATAAGACCTTCATTGTCAAATGTCATAGGTGTTTACTCACTGTTTCTTTTTTTAAATTTGGTTGTTCTCTCTCTATTTGCTAATAACATTGTTAATCACATTCCAATTATTTTATATCTAATATCAGTTATTATTCTAGGAGTCATCTCCTTTCAGGCATATAGCATATACTCATATGTAAATACAAATGGATTAAAAATGGTTATTACTAATGGCGAAGTAGAGGAGATTTTTACGCTGTTTGCATCTATATTACTCTCTATTTTGATTTTTTTGACAATTGTTTTAAAATGGCATCCTGCAAACAGAGAGGGTTTAAAGTTGATTCTGGCTCTAACAAACTTTATTTTTCTGATCATTATATATGTGAAAGCCAATAATAACACTCCTCTATCTATCTGCGAAATTGATGGCAATAGATCTAGAATGATTGAATCTATAGATGGAGGCTCATTTGATCAAAATAAATCAAATGAGATAAAAGAGAGGTTAGTTGAATATTTTATTACTGAGAAACCATACTTAGAACCTAAAATCAATATTTTACAAGTGTCTCTATATTTGTACACAAATAAAACTTATGTGTCAAGGGTTATAAATGAACATTTTAATTGTAATTTTAGTCAATTTGTTAATAGTTATAGAGTAAAAGAGGCGGTTTCTCTTTTCAAAGAAGATACCTCGCTATCTATTCAGCAGATGTGTGATATGTCTGGATTTGGTTCAATGGCAACATTTTCTATTGCATTTAGATATTTCTCTGGTCAATCACCTGCAGATTGGTGTAAGAATTATAAGATTGGAGTTACTAAACATAGTTACCGATAATTTACTATGAGATTTTCTGATATATTTTTTTGTAAAAAAAGAGGTAGTGGGACTAAATATGATGAGTCCCACTTTATCTCTCTTTTTAATAAATTAGAGGACTTAATAGATAGAGAACCCTCAATATTAAAAGATAGTTTATCACTAAATAATCTCTCTAAGATGGTTGGTACAAATAGAACATACCTCTCTAATTCTATAAAAGTAGCTAGGAGGTGTTCTTTCTCACATTATATTGCAGAAAAAAGGGTTAATTACTCTATTACTCTAGTGGATTCGTTTATTTTGGAAAGAGATTTTTCATTAATAGATATAGACAATATCTCAGATCTTTCAGGATTTGGCTCTAGACGCTCTTACGTTACTTATTTCAAGAGGATTATGGGTGTTTATCCCTCTCAGTATATAAAAAGAAGATATATGAGCACAGATAAATAGAATATTTCTATTTTATAATGATAATAAGGTTATATATATTTTATCCTAACCTTATTCATGAAAACTCTTTGCATTAAAGCTTTAAGTCTCCTCACTAGGTTTCTCCTTATTTCCATCTCAACTGGTAATGATGGGTCGTAGTGAGCTTCGTTAATTCGAGTTCCCATTAGGATATCAATAATGTCTGATTCCAAAATCAATTTTAAGATTTCTCCAGCAGGAGAATTATCTGGTTTATCTCCCTCTTTATAGTGTTGAATAAGATCGGCCAAATGACCAAGTGTTAAGATCCCTTCTGTAACTAAGTCGGCTCCCTCCATTTTAGCACTAGATGGTAAATTTGTTTTTACTTGTTGTCTGCCGTCTCCAATAACTTTTCTATTTAGCTCTCGGGATATAATATGAGCAGTTGTCCCACCGCAAACTATCTTTTTACCATTATAATTGTCAAATACTTGAGCCATCTCTTTGTCTCTTGAAGGGTCAAAAGGAGGGCCTGTGCAGATAAGAAGTTTACTTGGTTCTCTAACATACACCACTCCACATGTTATATCGTCTTTAGCTTTAAAAAGATCATTTGCAAGAGCTTTTTGCATTACAACTCTAGACAACTCTCTAGCAGAAACGGTTGGATGTTTGGATATGTAATCTTTAATATAATCAATAACATATGTTCTTTCCCAACCCATTGGTAGTTGTTTAGAACCTAGACCACTTTGAGTAACTCCGTCACCCAAAAGAATCAATCGATCACCCTTTGATAGCATAATCTTTGAGTTGAGAAGTAATCTATCACCCTCTTTTGTTGGTATTAAAGTAGATTTCTTTCTAGGCTCAATATGTGTCAAACCTCTAAGGAGAATTATTTCTGGATTGTCATACTCTAACACTTGTGCCTCTCCATTAAAATCTATCTCTACAATTGTACAAGTAGCATAACTGATTTTTTTTACTGAATCGGTTGGCAAAGTATTCATTATGCTCTTCATAGAACTTTCCAAAGATTGGTGATTTTCTCTGTAGTTTATGGCCATTGATGCTGTAAGTGAGCTTAATACATTGGCTTTTATGCCGCTGCCAAGACCATCCGATAAAACAGCAATAAAGCGATTTTCATTTTTAATCTCTTTGGATATAAAAACATCTCCAGCTACAACCTGTCCCTCTTTTTGTTGTTGAGAATATCCAATTTCTATAAAGAACTTATCTTCATTTTCGTTAAATGATATCATAACTTACTCTTTATCAGATTTGATAACCATATTTAAGATACTCTCGGTATATGATGCACTCTCTCCCAATATAAATGCAATTCTTTGAACAGCTTCGGCATTGTGTTTTATTACCTCTTTAACCTTTTGTGCCATTATATCCTTTACTAGTTGAGAGTCATCCATATTTTGAATAATTCCACAAACAAGCTTTCCTGGCTGTATGGAAATAATTGAGAGATGAATATTTTTGTCTCCTTCTCTAATATCGAACTCTGCAGTATCACTGCTGTCGTTTAAAACGGATTTAAAGTATTTGTGATATGTTATGATTTTTGTTAAATCTGCTCCAGCTAAGCCTCCTAGAGCTTCAGTTATCATAGATAGTTCTTCTCCACCTTGTTGGATAAACTTTTCATTAGTGTCTACTACTCTAAGATTCTCGTCTACTAACACAACCCCATATGGCATTTTTCTAAGTAAAACAGATGCCTTATTTTGAGCCTCTTTTCTCATTTGTGATATACACATCTCTCTTTCTGCTTTGCCTTCTAAAACAGCAATTGCATATGAACGACAATTGTCATAGCCACATCCAGAGCAGTTTAGTTCATCCTCCTTTGTGGTCTTACCCATTGAATCTAGTAGTTCCCGAATCTCCCTCTCGGTATAAAGACAGTTGATTTTATACTGGATTTTATATTTTTCATTTCCAATATTTATTGGATTAATATTCAGCGGTTTAGCCAGGCCACTTCTCTTGAAAATGTTAAATTCTTTGAGTAATCTATTTCTCTTGGCAGCTATTCCTTCACTATTGCTTGTAGCTGGGCCTTTAATGCACCCACCATCGCAAGCCATCAATTCAATAAAAACCTTCTCTTCTGGATTCCATTTTTCAAGTTCGTCACATACCTCCATAACTGATTTCATGCCAGAAAAACTCATAAATTGACTATTTACAGAGTCTATCCCTTTACACATTGTGCCGATCATTCCATTGTCTACTGGAAATATTCCAGCTCTTTCGGAGGATCCTATAACAAAATCTTTTGGTAGTGTTACTTTATCCATATCCTCTATATGAACTCCTTCTGACTCCCAAAGAGATGTAAGTTCTTCAAATGTGAGTACTAAATCGGTCTCGTCTTGATATAGATCTCCCTCCATCTTTTTGGAGATACACGGCCCAATGAAAACAAACTTGTGATTATTATAGCCTGCTGCCTTAAGTAATCTAATATGTGCTATCATTGGTGATGCAATAGGGGCCAAGTTTTTATTAAACTCGGGTCTATAAATTTTTATATAGTTCACCACAGAAGGGCAACATGTTGCTAGAACAATATTTGTTTCGGAATTTTGTAGATAATTAGAGGTCTCTTTTGCAACAATATCGGCCCCTATAGCTGTCTCTGAAACATGAGAAAAGCCAAGACAATAAAGTGCTTTTAGTAGGTGATCAAGAGGAGTTTCACCAAAGTCAGAAATAAAAGATGGGGCCAGACACGCAATCATCGGTTCTTGAGAATCTGCCCAATCTCTTAAAATATCTGTATCGTCTCTATATTTTTTTGCACCTGCCGGACATGCATTAATACATCTGCCGCAATAGATACATGTTTCGTTGATTACTGAGGCACTAAAGTCTTCTACTTTTATAGACTTTACGGGACAAACTTTTATACATTTATAGCAGTCTTGGCAGTTTATTTTTTCTGTATAAATAACTAAATCCCGTTTCATATTTTAATAATTTTAATTAAACTCTTTATCTACAGAGAGTAGTTGCCTTGTTGCTATCTTAGGATTAACTATGGTGCTACATCCATTAACACAACCCCCTTCACACATCATTACTTCAATAAGGTTTTTCTCAGATTTTCCAGAAGTTGAGATAGTTTTAAGATATCTTACACTCTCTTTATTAAGCCCATTTATAATTTCTGGTTTTAATCCCTCTCTAGTAACATATTGCGCTACAGATGCTGTAACCCCTCCTGTTCTTGCATACTGTCTTCCACTCTTTTCTATATTTGGATCGATATAATAGTTATCGCAATCGTTAAGATCTATCTTCTTTGCTTGTATCATAGCATCAATCTCTTCAAATGTCATAACATAATCTACATTTGGATCGTGGTACCCCTCAACTCTTTTTGCCATACAAGGGCCGATGAAAACTGTAATACAATCTTTATTTTGTGTTTTAACTAATTCTGCAGTGTACTGAGCCGGAGTTTTTGTATGAGATATGTATTGATCTAGAGATGGCATTTTCTCTTTTGCCCACCTAGTGTAGGATGGACAGCAAGATGTTGTCATAAAAGGTGCTCCATTATCTAATATTCTCTCTTCCCATTCCTTAGCCTCATTTTTGGATGTAATATTTGCTCCAAGAGCAACTTCAACAACGCTATGGAAACCGCATTTGGCAATGGCATCATATATCTGTTTAATTGATGCGCTATATTGACCTGCAATTGCAGGTGCAACCATTGCTATTACTTTTTTATTTGGGTCCATTAGCTCTCGTATAATTTGCACTAAATAGGTCTTCTCCATAATTGCTCCATATGGGCAAGCCTCTTTACATTGACCACAATATACACATTTTTCCCAATCTATATGCTCAACTCCAAAGCTATCTTTTGATATTGCGCCAACAGGACAAGCCTCTTCACAAGGGACGGGTGTATATACTATTGCATTAAATGGGCAAGCAGAGAGACATCTTCCGCAGTTAACACAAAGAGATTGGTCTATCTCTGCTTTGTTTGTAACTCTAATTGCATTTTTATTACACGCATAGGTGCATGGGCGGCCAACACATGCTCTACATAGGTTGGTTACTGTGTAGTTGTGTTTAACACAAGAACTACATGCTTCATCAACAACGGTAAGCATAACGTCTGTAAATTCAGTCCTATCTAATGACATTTGTGCATATTCAGATAGTCTTGTAAGCTCGTCTTTTTCGTCATTGACATTGAATCCTAAAATAGTCATTATTCTATATTTTAGAACAGCTCTGTCTTTGTGTATGCAGCAACGAGTAATAGCACTTGCCTTTGGTCTTACTTCCAAAGGGATTCTATCTATCTCTTGTACAAGTTTATCTTCAAAACACAATTCGCAGACTCTTTTTAAAAGGTCTCTTCTTATCTCTGTAGCTTGATGAAACATATGAATTATATTAAGTACCTATATTTAAGGTATTTATTGGGTAAAAGCGGTTTTAATTTGGGCGCAAATATAATTAAATATAATTATAAATTTGCAGTTTTTAATTACAATTATTAGTTTTGCACAATCTAAAAACGGAGTATGATTACTAAACAGAACATAAACAAAAAGAATGCCTATTTTACAATGGGTGCTTCTTTTATGTTTAATATGGTTGGTAGCTCTGTTATGATGATGATGCGAATGCATCGCTAAGATGCATCTTTTAGTGGTAGGTCCTTACGTGGGTCCTTTGGTGTATGCCATAAAATTCTTTTAAGTTTTTCTTTTCGTCATCATTAATCATTTTAAAATGCATTCAAAACAATTTGAAACTCTGCTTATACATGCAGGGAGAGACCTAACTGGTTCTAATTTGCCTTGTGCAACACCAATATATCAATCTTCATCATTTCTATTTGACAACTCAGATCATGCTGCAAAACTATTTGAGTTGGCAACACCTGGCCATATCTATACCAGATTATCTAACCCCACAACAGATGTTCTAGAGAAAAGAGTTGCAGCACTAGAGGGAGGAACAGCCGCCGTTGCAGTCTCTTCTGGTCAGGCATCTCAGTTTCTAGCAATTCAAAATATAGCTCAAAGTGGAGATAATATTATTACTTCTCCATCTCTATACGGAGGAACTTATAATCAATTTAAAAGTAGTTTTAAAAAACTAGGGATTGAGTTTAGATTTCCAAAAGGTAGAGAAAAACGTGATTTTGAAGAGCTAATAGATGATAATACTAAGGCTATTTTTATTGAGACTATAGGTAATTCCGATTTCTATATTCCAGAATTTGAAATTTTTTCACAATTAGCCCATGAAAATTCTATACCTCTTATTGTTGATAATACTTTTGGAGCAGCTGGATATCTATTTAAGCCCAAAGAGTATGGTGCATCTATAATAACACATGCTGCAACCAAATGGATTGGAGGGCATGGTACATCTATTGGTGGACTGGTAGTAGATTGTGGGAACTTTAATTGGGATAATCCCAAATTCCCATATTTTAATACACCATCTGAGTCGTATCATGGATTAAATTTTTGGAAGACATTTGGCGACTCTTTTGAGGGAGGAAATGTTGCATTTGCTGTAAAAGCTAGAGCCGAAGGGCTGAGAGATTGGGGTTGCTCACTAAGCCCGTTTAACGCCTTTTTACTGTTGCATGGAATAGAGACTCTTGCAGTACGTGTAGATAGGATATTAGATAATGCACTTGAGTTAGCAAAATGGTTAGAGAGCCATCCAAAGGTAGAGAGTGTTAATTATCCAGGATTGAACTCTAATCCTAACCATTTGAAAGCTAAGAAATATCTTAAAAAAGGGTTTGGAGGTGTTCTCTCTTTCTCCATTAGAGGTGATAGAGATCAGACATCTGAGTTTGTTAACTCATTAGAGTTATTGAGCCACTTGGTCAATGTTGGAGATAATAAAACATTAATTAACCACTTTGCCTCCACCACTCATGCTCAGCTCTCAACTCAAGCTCTTAAAGATGCTGGTATTGGGGAGAATACTTTAAGAGTAAGTGTTGGAATTGAGCATATAGAGGATATTAAGAGAGATTTAGATTCTGCATTTAAAAGGGTGTTTTAGTATGGTACAAGAGCTGTTTGAATATGAAGATATCTTCTCTCTGGAGTCAGGAGAGTCCATTAAGAATCTTAAGATTTGCTACCATCACACGAATAATTTTAGAAAGGGTATTCCTGTTGTTTGGATATGCCATGCTCTAACTGCAAATTCAAACCCTCAAGAGTGGTGGGATACAATGGTTGGTCCAGGGAAGTTAATAGATAGTAATAAGTTCTATGTTATTTGTGTTAATATGCTTACCTCTTGTTATGGAAGCAGTGGGCCATCCTCTTTAAATGATAATGGGGAACCCTATCTACTCTCTTTTCCTCAGATTACTGTTAGAGATATTGTGAGATCACAAAATATTATACGAGAGCATATTGGGATTGATTCTATAGACCTTCTAATTGGAGGGTCTATTGGAGGATTTCAAGCTTTGGAGTGGAGTATAATGTATGGAAGTGTGGTTAAAAATTTAGCACTTATTGCATGCTCTGCAAAGATATCTCCGTGGGCAACAGCTTTTAATGAGTCTCAGAGAATGGCTTTAGAGGCCGATCTCTCTTTTTTAGAACAGAGAGATATTAATGGAGGAAAAGCAGGTCTAAGGTGTGCGAGATCTATAGCGCTTTTATCTTATAGATCTTATGGTGGATATAATCTTACTCAGCAAGATAATGATAATGGGTTACTTTTTGCTAATAGAGCCTGTTCCTATCAGCAGTATCAAGGTAAGAAATTGGCCGATAGATTTGATGCCTATTCTTACTATTATCTCACCAAATGTGTGGATAGTCATGATGTCTCTAGATTTAGAGGGACTATTAATGATGCTTTGGGGAAGATACAAGCAAGATGTGCTGTAATTGGAATTAATTCAGATTTTCTTTTCCCTGTGCAGGATCAGAGAGTGTTGGCCTCTAATATAAATAATAGTACATTAGATGTAATTGAATCTGAGTTTGGACATGATGGTTTTTTGCTGGAATATGAGCAACTTGGAGTTGTTTTAAAAAATAGGTTTGACAATATTTTTAATAATTAATTATGCAAGTTTTAAAATTTGGAGGCAGTTCGGTAGCCAACAGTTATAATATACAAAAGGTTATAGATATTGTAAAAGAGAGTTCTCAGTGCGATACCTCAATAGTTGTTTTATCGGCAATAGGTGGCTGTACAGATGCTCTAATTGAGGCTTCTATAATGGCCTCTGCTAAAAATGAACAATATAAAGATGTTGTTGATAATCTTAGAGAGAGACATCTTGTTATAGCTAGAGATCTTTTGAGGGGTGAGTATTTAATTAAGGCAAATGAGATAATCAATAGTCTGTTTTTAAATATTAGTAACCTGTTAGAGAGTGTTTATGTTCTAGAGGAGTTGACAAAGTCAATTGAGGATACAATTTGTAGTTATGGAGAGATTCTTTCTACTAAAATTGTATCGGTGAAACTTCTCTCTATGGGGATTAATAATGTATGGATTGATTCTACAGAGGTAATAAAAGTTAAATGGGATTCACTAGGATATGTTGTTGATAGCAAAGTGACATATCAGAGAATAGTCTCATATGTAGAGAGTAATAAAAGTAGATTATATATTGCGCCAGGTTTTATAGCAGGAAATGGGACCAAAAAAGTAGTGACACTTGGTAGAGGAGGCAGTGACTATACTGCTTCGCTATTTGCCGCAGCTTTAAGTGCTAGAGTGCTTGAGATATGGACCGATGTTAATGGAATGATGACAGCAGATCCTAGAATTGTTCCTCTATCCAAGACGATATCTCATATTTCGTATAAAGAGGCTTTGGAGTTATCGCATTTTGGAGCAAAGGTTGTATATGCTCCTACTATTGAACCGGTAATTAATATTGGCGTGCCGATACATGTGAAAAATACTTTTGACAAAGATGGAGACTTTACAGTAATAGAGAGTAATCCACCAGATTCTGGAGGAAAGTTGAGAGGAATATCTGGTAGTAAAAATATTGCATTGGTATCTCTAGAGGGTAGCGGAATGATTGGAGTTCCTGGATACTCGGCAAGACTCTTTACTGCATTGGCCCAAAGTAAAATTAATATCATTCTAATAACTCAGGCCTCATCTGTTCATACAATGTGTGTGGCTGTAGATGAGAGAGACGCTCAAATTGCTGGAGAGGCAATAGATAATATGTTTGCATACGAGCTCTCTTTAGGTAAGATAGATCCTGTAATTGTAGAGAGAGGATACTCAATAATCTCTCTTGTTGGAGATGATATGAAAAACCACTCGGGAACAAGTGGTAGAATGTTTGAGGCTCTTGGTTCACAGGGTATTAACATAAGAGCAATAGCTCAGGGTTCGTCAGAAAAGAATATATCTGTTATTGTGGAGAGGGAGAGCTTTGAGTGTTCAATAAGGGCTATTCATAGTGAGTTTTTTGGAGAGCGTAAAGAGGTATTAAATATTTTTTTAGCTGGTTATGGTAATGTTGGAAAGGAGTTGATTGCTCTTATTAAGGAGAGATATCAAATATCTTTAGCAGGGGGAGTAGATATAAGAGTGGTTGGTGTGTGTAATAGCAGATCACAAATTGTTAATAAAGACGGATTATCTTTATTGGATATAGATATAGCTCTTAAAAGGAATGTTGGAGTGAATAACATAGATGAGTATGTTAATGAGATTTGTGATTTATCTCTAACAAATTCTGTTTTTGTAGATTGCACAAGTGATTCATATATTGCCACTCTCTATACAAAAATCATCTCAAATGGTATAAATTTAGTAACATGTAATAAGATTGCTCACTCTTGTTCATATGAATTTTGGGATGTTTTAAATAGTAGTTCCAAAAAGGCAAATGTTAAGGTTGGTTATGAAACCACTGTTGGGGCAGCTTTACCCATAATTGAATCTATTAAAAGACTTAATGAGAGTGGAGATTCTGTTATATCTGTTGAAGCTATATTGTCTGGTACAATTAACTATCTGTTTTCTAATTATGATGGAACAGTTCCTTTTTATCTGTTGGTTAAAAGAGCTAAGGAACTTGGTTATACAGAGCCAGATCCAAGAACAGATTTATGCGGTAAAGATGTGTTGAGAAAAATAACTATTGTTGCTAGAGAGTGTGGCCTAAAGGTGGAGCAAGAACAGGTGGAGCTTGAGTCTGCTGTTGATGCTAGCTTAATGGATGGCTCTTTAGAGGAGTTCTATACAGCATTAGAGAGAGAGGAGGAAGTGTTTAAGAATAGGTTTGATTCGGCTAAAAAAAGAGGTTGTAAATTGCGATATGTGGCCTCTATTGTAGATGGTAGATGTAAAGTTGAACTCAAAGAGGTGTCCATTTCCGATCCTCTATATGGAGTTGAGGGTACAAATAACGCCATCTCCATTATTAGTAAATATTATCCAGGAGGATTTGTTATTAGTGGAGCAGGGGCAGGCGCAAGGGTTACTGCTTCTGGAGTGTTAAACGATATATTTAAGATTTTATGAAAGTAGTGGTTGTTGGAGCTACCGGTTTGGTTGGCTCAAAAATGGTTGAGATTCTTGAGCAGAGATCGTTTCCTATAACAGAGTTGATCTTAGTTGCTTCGGAGAGATCTATCGGCAAGAGTCTTATGTTTAGAGGAGAAGAAATTAAAGTGGTTTCTCATCAAAAGGCTATTGAGTTAAAGCCTCATATTGCTCTTTTTTCGGCAGGAGCAAAGACATCTATGGAGTGGGCTCCAGTTTATGCACAAAATGGGGTTATAGTAATTGACAACTCTTCTTATTGGAGAATGGATAGTGGAGTAAAGCTTATTGTTCCTCAAGTTAATGGCTCTTTATTAACAGAGTCCGATAGGATTATTGCAAATCCCAATTGTTCTACCATTCAGATGGTTGTTGCTATAAATAATCTTCACATTAAGTATAAAATTAAAAAGATTGTTGTAAGTACTTACCAATCTGTATCTGGTAGTGGTGTAAAGGGGCTAAATCAGTTAAAAAATGAGAGAGAGGGTTTGGAGAGTGAAGTGTTGTCAAATGCATACACTTGTAAAATTGAGGGTAATGTTATTCCACAGATAGATGTTTTTGAAGATAGTGGCTATACTAAAGAGGAGATGAAGATGGTTAATGAGACTAGAAAGATTCTACAGGATAGTAGTATTGATGTATGTGCTACAGCAGTGAGAGTTCCTGTTGCTTTTGGGCACTCGGAGTCTATATATCTGGAGTTTGATAATGAGATATCAATAGATTGTGCTATGGATATTCTGGATAATACTCCTGGTGTAGTTTTGCAGAGGGATTATGATAAATATCATACTCCAATTGATATAGAAGGTAAAGATAATGTATTTGTCTCTAGAGTAAGAGGTGTTTTTGGAAACGGTAAGGCTTTAAAAATGTGGGTTGTTGCCGATAATTTAAGAAAGGGTGCAGCAACAAATGCTATTGAGATTGCAGAGCTCCTTATTAAGGAAAATAATTTTAACTTTGTGCAAAATTTATAAAAGCATATGAGTACCTATACCGAAAATGAGATTAAAACTTTAGAATGGAATGAACATATTCGCAAAAGACCAGGAATGTACATTGGTAAGCTTGGCGACGGATCTTCTCCAGACGACGGTATTTATGTACTTTTAAAAGAGGTCATGGATAATTCAATAGATGAGTTTGCCATGGGACATGGACGGACTATTGAAATTACTATAGAGGATAAAATTGTGTCTGTAAGGGACTATGGGAGGGGTATCCCTCTTGGTTCTCTTATAGATGTTGCGAGTAGAATGAATACAGGAGCTAAGTATGACAGTAAGGCATTTAAAAAGTCTGTAGGCCTGAATGGTGTCGGTATAAAGGCAGTTAATGCACTTTCCTCCTCTTTTTATATTCAATCTTTTAGAGATGGAGAGAGTCAGTATGCAAGTTTTTCCAAAGGATTGATTCTACAGGAGGAGAGAATCTTATCATCTGCAAAGAATGGTACTTTGGTTAGGTTTGAAGCAGATAACGAGCTCTTTGGCGACTTTGTGTTTAATATGGAGTTTGTTGAGAGTATGGTAAAAAACTACTCCTATCTAAATACTGGATTGTCCATTAAGCTCAATGGTGTGGAGTATCTCTCTAAAAACGGACTATTGGATTTGCTAAAAGAGTCTATGACCAAAGAGTCTTTATATGAGCCCATTCATCTAAAGGGAGAGGATATAGAGATAGCAATAACACATGGTAACGATTACGGAGAGAGCATATCTTCTTTTGTAAATGGGCAAAACACTACTCAAGGGGGGACGCACCTATCTGCCTTTAGAGAGTCTGTTGCTAAGACTATAAAAGATTTTTATAAAAGAGATTTTGACCCTTCTGATATAAGGCAAAGTATAATTGCTGCTGTTAGTATTAAAGTTCAGGAACCTATTTTTGAGTCACAAACAAAAACAAAATTAGGGTCTAAAGAGATAGCTCCTGGTGGAGTTAGTATTAGAAATTTTATTGGAGATTTTTTAAAAGATAATTTAGATAACTATCTTCATAAGCATCCAGATATTGCCGAGTTATTATTGAAAAAGATTTTGGAATCGGAAAAAGAGAGAAAGGCTATATCTGGTATTCAAAAGTTGGCAAGAGAGAGAGCTAAAAAGGCCAATCTTCACAATAAAAAATTGAGAGATTGTAGAGTTCATTATAGTGACAAAAACGAAAGAGCTATTGAGAGTACTCTATTTATTACTGAGGGTGACTCTGCAAGTGGGTCAATAACAAAGAGCCGAGATGTTGTAACCCAAGCTGTTTTTTCTCTTAAAGGTAAACCATTAAATACCTATGGTCTTACTAAAAAGATAATCTATGAGAACGAAGAGTTTAATCTATTACAAGCCGCTCTGAATATTGAGGAAGATTTAGAAAATTTAAGATACAACAATATTGTTATAGCAACTGATGCCGATGTGGATGGGATGCATATTAGACTTTTGCTATTAACCTTTTTTCTTCAGTATTTTCCAGATTTAATAAGGCAAGGTCATCTCTATATTTTGCAAACTCCTCTCTTTAGAGTTAGAAATAAAAAAGAGACCATCTACTGTTATTCAGAGGAGGAGAGAGAGAAGGCAGTTAGAAAGTTAAAACCTAATCCAGAGATTACCAGGTTTAAGGGTTTGGGTGAGATCTCTCCTGGAGAATTTAAGTATTTCATTGGAGAAAATATTAGATTGGATAGAGTTCGTTTGGGTAATGATGATAATATACCAGAGTTACTTGAGTTTTATATGGGTAAAAATACCATGGATAGAACTAATTTTATTAGAGCAAATCTTAGAGCGGAGGTTATTTAATCATAAAATGATAGTAAAAAAGAGGTGCCCTAACTATGGACACCTCTTTTTAGTTTTATATCAAGTTATTATAGTAGCTCTAAATCTGTATAGTTATTAACAATAAGCTGATATGTATTCCCAAATTTAGTTAGTACACCCGTAACATTAGCAAAAGAGTTAAGTGGAGGCATCTGTTCCGATGCAAACTTGGCGTATCCACTTGTTCTAACAAGAATATTTAACCCTCCTTCCATTCTAAAAGTGTGTTCACCATAAACAGCGTCGCTATTTTGAGTCGCTTTTTTAGCCCATGTACTCATATTCTGTTTTGTGTATTGAGCATTTTTAATAGTGATAAGAGTCCCCAAAAGGTTATCATTTATCATGTTAGAGAGAGTTAATGGATTAGGATCAACTTTTGGTCCCTTTGGACCTCTAAAAATGGTCTCTTTTATCCTTAAATCTGTATCTATATAAGAGGTTTCATACCTTGGATTTGTAGATCTCTCTCCCAAATGAACCATTCCCCCATAGCTGCCAAGAAATAGATGTTTAGCTCTGATATATACAGTTGTACCAGGTATATAGAAATTAAATAGAGATGTTTTTCCTATTTTAATCTCAATTCCTCCTGTATTGTCTTGGATATAGAATGATTTGTAAAAGTTTCCAAATTCATCTGTGCTTATAACCTTTCCCCCAATTATTATATCGTCCGTTATCTCTTTAGGAGAGCCAGTGTATAGTCTCTTAAACTCTAATATTGTCATATTAGGTTTCATTACAATAGGTAGCATTGGATCTGGATCAGAGAACTCTTTTGTGCAAGAACCCAGTATGGTTGATGCACATAATATTATTCCAACTGTTATTATATTAAATATACTTTTCATAATTGCGATGTGTTAAAATCTTAGATATATATTCAGGTAGTAGGTTGTGCCAAACATATAAAAATATTTGGAGTCAAATCTTTGATAATGTAAAAGATTACCAGAAGAGTCAGTAACTCTTTTTAATCTCATCTGTTCATAACCACCAGTTTTAATATCTTGACTATTTAAGATGTTTTTAACTTCAAAGCTAAATCCTAGGTTATATTTTCTGTTAATATACCAAGATTTGCCAATATTGGCACTTAGAGTGAAGGCGTTATCGAATCTCTCCTGCTGAGCAAGTATTTGACTTTGAGAGTTATTAAGCCCCACATGAGCAAAGTCGGTTCTATTTAAAGGGTTTGCTTCTAAGTACATTGCGTCGTAGTAGTTAATATCTATTCCAGCAAAAAGGTAATTAGAAGATCTATAGCTCAATCCCACATTAACTACTGTTTGAGGAGTTCCTGAAACTTTATAATCTTTCCAATATACTCGCTCATTATCTAAAAGAACTTGCTCGTTATTATCAATAGTTTGAGTAACATATGGATTTGATGTGTATTTATAGTATCCATAGTTAATTGCACTATTGATAGATAATCCTTGGTATATCGGCGCAGATAATCCTATCTCTACACCAGTATTAAGTTGATCTATTCCTGTTACAGAGAAATTAGTGAATGCGCGATTTATGTCGTCAAAAAAGCTAAAAAGTTTAGCTCTATCTTTTGTTACTGTATAATATGCAGATGCTCTTGCTCTTAAAAATGGTGTTCTAATACTATAGTTTAGATCTGAACTAAAAATCTTTTCGGTTTTTAGATTAGGGACTAAACTATTTCTTGTTCTAGGTGAGACAAAAGACTCTCTAAAATATGGGGCGTTAGTAAGATATGCTATATTAGCCCAAACTGTATGAGTTCCATCTATCTTATATGTGATACCTCCTTTAGCAGTGTATGTCCAGAAATCTACCTTCTCTGAGTTTCCAAAAGAGTTATTTGGGAACAATCCCTTTTTATATAGCCCTTCTCTCCAAAATTTGGTATATCCACCCTCTAGAGCACCATATGCTTCCACTCTTCCTTTTGAATATTTATGAATCATCCATAATTTTGAGTTTCTAATATGAGCTTTATAATTATATCCATATTTATCTCCCTCTTTTATGATTCTATTAGGATTGTTTAAATCATTTTGAATATCATCATTATTACCAAATTCTCTTTCTGCAAATTTATCTATATCAATCCAATACTCTCCCCCCAAAAGGTCTTTAAGTTTTTTGAAGTGATCACTTACATTCCATCTGTAGTCTGCCCCAAAAGTCAATTTGTTGTAGTTATTAATATTTATTGATGCATTAACTTTTGCATTAATATCGTTTTGATTTATATGTCTCTCCTCTAATACATACTGTGCTCTTGGAGAGTTTTTATTAATATCATAAATCTTATCCCAGTTAATCTGTCTAATATTCCAATCGGTAAGCCATCCCTCCTTTATATATTCTGCTTTATAGGGTTCATCGGCATAGTAGCTAGGTAGATTTCTATAGTAATCTGGTCTTGGATCTGGAGCATCGTACCAATCTAATGCGGAGTATCCATTTTTACCAAATCTATACGATAGCGCGGAGTTTATCTCAACTTTATTGTTTGGAGTGTATGCGTAATTAAGAACAATAACTGGCTCATGAGTAGATCTTACTCTAGAGTTTCTTATCTTACCATTCTGATAGCCCCAATTGGGATTGTAATAGTTATTGTCTAACATGTCATATACCTCTTGTGTGCTAGCAGCTTGTACACCTCTCTCTGTTGGAGATGCAAAAGCAGTAAGGGCTATTTTATGAAAATTGGCGAACTGCTTTTCTACTGATGCAAAATAGGCAATAGAGTTGTAGTCTGTTCCTTTAACCCAGTTATTTCCCCCTTGTCTTGTAGATACAGATACAGCATAAGAAAGTCCGTTATCTTGTTGGCCAGATGCATATGTTGCCATAACCCTATGCTGGTACATGCCACTCGCATTTACTATACTGAATCTGTAACCCTTTCTAATATTTGAGGCTGTAGCATTAATATTTACATTTCCATTAACCCCAGCAACTCCATTTTCTGATGGGGTTAGGCCAGAATTAACTATCTGATTTCTTGTTGCTTCATTAAGACCAGCCCATAAAGACCATGGAGAAAATCCGCTTATAGCATCATTGAAATGGATACCATTTAGATATACAGAGTTACTCCCATTGTCATATCCTCTGGTTCTAAATCTAATCTCTCCAAATTTGTATCCAGCTATATTATCAAAAACATCTCTAGATGCCGAAAGAACAGCTGGAAGGGATTGGTAATCGTCAGAAGACTCCATATCAAACTCCATAAAAGAGCTTTCAGATGGTCTCTCAATTATATGTTCTGATACTAAGGTTATAAAACTTAGATCTTTATTAAAATTCTCGACAGTTATGGAAGTATTTAGAGTAAAAAAGTCTTTTGCCTCTATTCGCAAGGCATAGGTTCCAACTGGAATATTATTGAAACTAAACTCTCCATTATTAGTTGTTTGTACTTTATACTCTTTATTCCATGTTAGAGATACTGTTGCATTTGCAATCGGTTTTCTATCTACTCTAGAGACAACAGTTCCCTTAATTCCACCATGTTGCGCTAGGGCAAATATTGGTGTTAGTATGCAAAATGCGATAATTAATATAATTTTGTTTTTCATTTACTTATGGTTTTGCAATATAAATAAATACTGGAAAGTGATCGCTGTAACCACCTTGGAAATTAGAGCCAACATAGGTTCTAAATGGGTAGTTCTTAAATTGTCCACTTTGTTGTCTTAAGAATGGACGATCAAAGATATTTCCATAAAATTTGTTCTTTTTAGGTTTGTATAGAGATAGTTTGTCTCTCTCTCTCTTAATTAGATTATCGTTAACTATAATCATATCAAAAAGATTCCATTGATCTTGATATGCCAAAGTTCCAAAACCAGCTTTGAACATAGAGTAAAATGGATTAAACAACTCGCCATCTTTGAGTTTTTTGTGATCTCCTTTTGCATTAAGAGCAGAATATATACTATTATTAATTGGATCATCATTCATGTCTCCCATAATAATAATATTACCTTTTGGATATAAGGCCATTAATGAGTCTGTATGTTGGCGGATAATTTGAGCAGCTCTTACCCTTAGGTGATCGGACTCTGCTTGACCTCCTCTTCTGGAAGGAAAGTGAGCAACAAAAACATGAAATAACTCACCATCAATCTCTCCCCAAGCCATTAATATATCTCTAGTGCGAAATCTTGGATTCTCAGAGAGAGTATATCTAATTGGCTTGCTACCTTTATAAAAAAATTGATCTGGCCTGTATAGTAGAGCCACATCTACTCCTCTTGCATCAGGTGAGTCAAAGTGGGCAATCTGATAGTTCGCCTTTAGCATATTTGGTTGAGATACAAGGTCTTCTAATACGTTCCTATTCTCTATCTCTGCTAGCCCAATCATTGTAGGAAAGCCCTTGGTTGCCATTGCCATTGTGTAAAAAACCTCATCCAGATTAGTGAGTTTTTTATAATATTTGGCACTATTCCATCTGTTTGATCCAGTTGGAGTAAATTCTATGTCATTTACATTGGGAGAGTTAATTGTATCAAATAGATTCTCAACATTGTAAAATGCAATTGTATATCTTTTAGAAAAAGATTGCGAATACCCAACAATAATAATTGTTGTTAAAATTAGTATCGATATTAATCCTCTTTTCATTTGTATTTGATTTAAACTAATTTATAAGCCCCATGCTGTAGGATTCCACTCTTTTTTAACACTCTCTGCAATATTTTGGGGCAGATTATGAAAAAAAGTAAATCCAGTTAGACTCTCTATATCTGCAACACTTTTAGATTGAGATACTGAAGCGGGGATGTTTCCATATGACTTGTGTTCTAACCAAAATCCAATTGAGCTATATGTGCCATTTTTTAGTCTCAAGAGAACTTTGTAGTAGTAATTAGGAACAGCAACTCTATTCCCATCGGCATCATTTGCATAATTTATAGTTTCAGATTTGCCAACAGTCCTTAAAATTGCCCCAGTAACAACATATAGCGTGTCGCTAGTTGACATCCAACCTCTAACCTGATCCTCTAGTTTTGCCCACATATCTTGATTTAATCTAGACATTTGAGGAGTGATATTAGTATAGTAGAATGTTTGACTATTTGCTTGAACTGAACTAGTCCTATCTGCCGAAGGTATTTGATGTCCTCTGTCGTATGAACTTATTCCTCTATAGTAGTTTGGTTGGAAAGCAGCAGAAATTGAGGGATCAAATTGCCAGTTATCTGTTCTCTTAGTACTTCCAATATAAGATGGATGATGAGGGTATGCTACCCAATATGCTATTTTGGTATTTTTATCATAATGAGCAGAGTAATTTCTTACATCTTTTCCGTTTATATTGGTTCTGTGGCTAATATAAATTGTATTATCAGAATCGTTACCAGATGGTAGCTCCATCCAACCAACATTTTTATAGATATCGTTAGGTTGAGGAGGTATTATTTCTGTTCCATTTTGAGTTAGCTCTGTGGAGACAACTCCATTTGAATAAGATACATTTATTGTAACTTCTCTTTTTTCTGGAGAGCTATTTTTCTCTAGATTCAAGATAATATTTGCATTTCCTTCACCTGTATTGATATTGCTACTACACCAATTTGTTTGATCTCCTTTGTATGAAAGTGAGATACTCCATGGGCAGTTTGCTTCAATCTGAAGAAAACAGTTGGTTGTTTGTGATTTAACAATTGGGTCAGGTAAGTTAATGCGAACAAAGTTATTATTGGAGGAGTTGTCTTTACTACAATTATGTAATAAAGACAAAACCATAACCAATATAGGTATATATAAAAGCCTTTTATCTATTTTGAACATGTGAGCGGTTATTAATTAGCTTTTTTTACAGTAATATCGTCTAAGAAGAATCTGTTTCTAGACTGCTCTTTTGCACTAATCTTTATTTTGCTATTTTTGGTTGCACCCTTGATTGTTACGCTATAACTTTCGAATCCCGAAACGGCATCTACTCTTGCAGGAATATTGACTACACCATTTTCTACGGTGCCATCTCCATCTGCAATAGTGATTTCTATATCTTTAGCTCCATTGGTTTCCCAGTTGATAGCTTTGAATGTAAGAGTGATATCTGTTGAATTGTCGCCTATAGCACTTAGTGCAGGAGTAATAATATAACCAGCTTTGCTAGATGACCCTAGTTTTAGTGCTCCTTCTGCTTTATAAACATATTCTCCTGTCCATCCTGCAAGGCCAGCAGCTTCAAAATCTGTTATTGCAGGAAAACTACCAGAGGTATTAAAAGCGGTTCCTGGTGTTGGAGGAGCATCTGCTCCAGTTAAAATGGTAAAGGTTTCGTTAAGATATGTTTGAGCCTCTCCACCAGATCCGGGAGTAAATCTAGGATTTGTGAGATTTGCAAAGTCAGATCTATTTTGTGGTTGAAGTTGTATAGTACTATTATTAATAGATGCTATCCCTTTTAGAGAGCCACTACCTTGAGGAACCTGCACATCTTTAAATTCTGAGAATCTAGATGAGAACATAACGAACTCCTCTCCATTTTTTGATTCAATGCCAATTGATGTGTGTGACGTTCCAACTACCATGTTTTTAGACAGATCTGCCTCCTTAACTTGTACATTAGAGACAGATACATACATAGATTCATAGTTTCCAGATAGAAGCTGAGCCGCAGTTATATTAACTGGAGATACAACATTCGTTACTCCAGTTTTAATCATTTTTTCGTTAGGGTAGTTGTTAACCTGTAGTAATCCATTGAATTTTGAAAGTTGAGCTCCATTTAGTTCTAATTCAACCTCAGTTCCCAATGGAAGCTCATCGGCATTTGCCCCTAATCTTACAGTAATTCCAGCAGTAGCATCTTGAATAATAATATTTCTTAAAGAGGTGCTGTTTCCTCCAATCTGATCGTTTACAATAAATCCTTTAACAAATAGAGTTTGATCTATTGTCCCCTCTCCCTTTTCTCTTAACTCTTTTATTGTAATATAGGTTTTGGTGTCTCCGGCTGTAACAAATTGAGATAGTGATCCGTAATATGTAGCAGTTGCCGATTTTGCGTATGCTCTATATTTATAAGTTGTTGCTTCTGCCAGATTACTCAAATCTGCTGAGTAAGTAGCACCAGATATATTATTAGATTTAATTTGAATAAAGTCTGCATCTCCTACTTTATACTCAAAACCAGCTTCTGTAATATCAACATTAAAAGCTGTGTATCTGCCACTTAACTTAGCGGTTGTTTTTGTTATATCAGTTGCATCCAAAGTATATACTGTAGCAAATTCTGGAGTAAGATTTGTTGTTTTAATGGTAATATCATCTACTCTTATTGTACTGGCCTCTGTTGCTTCAAATTTAATGTATAGATATTCAGAACCAGCTGCAAGTACAGCATTTGCTGTTGCAAGACCCCATACTTCTCCTGCTTGGAAAGTGTAGTTAACTGGAGCCCAATCTGTACCATTATTGCTAATATATAATATTAGTCTATCTGGGTAGAAAGTGTTAGCGTCGCTATCTCCCATTTTGTATCTAGTTGCTCCAAAGTTGATTATAAAGTTGGTTGCCCCAACAACGTAAACTTTATTAATCTGGAAATATGCATTACCTCCATCTTGAGCTACACCAAAGAAGATGCTGCTGCTTCCAGATGCTCCAGCGTACTCCGATGATGCTTTTGCAGGAGTTCTAAGGGAGGCTCCACTGCCAGTATAGGTTGTGTACTGAGTAACTCCAGTTCCTGTTGCTCCCCAATCTGAATATGTGTCTGGGTAGGCCCACGGACTAGATGTTGGTGCCGATGTTCCAAATGTCATTCCAAAGATTTCACTTGTTTGAATAGCCCCAATCTGTTTGATTTTGATATATTCATACACAGTTTTTGTAGAAACTTTAATTGTAGCTTCTCTATCTACATCTTGGTTAGGAAGAAGAGTGAGTGTAATCTCTTTTGTGCCTTCACCCTCTTTGATATTAGAGACAAGCCAACTAATTTGCTCTTCTTGAAGAATTTCTAAATTCCAAGGTCTGTTGGTTTCTACTGAGAATGAGATCTCTCCTCCTTCTTTAGGTACTTCAAGCTCTTGAGAGGTAAGGTGAATAAATGGAGCATCAAATTTTATATCTTCTTTATTACAGCTAATAGCAAGTAAAAGTGTAGATATAACTGTTAAAAATAAAAATGAAAAACGTCTCATTATACTATTATTTGGTTAGTAAATACGTAATTTAAAAAGGGTTGCAAGTTACACAAAAAAGTTTAATTGCTATAACTTAATTAGATAAACACTATTTTTATGCCTAAAAAAAAAGTTGTTGGGATAGCCCAACAACTTTATAGTAGATATAGTATAATATCCTATAATAGTATTATACAAGATTGGTCATTTAATCAAATTTTTGCATTAAAAGCTCCATAAGTTTTATTGCTGCAGCAGAAACAGAAGTACCAGGACCAAATATAGCTACTGCTCCTGCTCTATATAGAGCGTCATAGTCTTGAGCTGGTATAACACCACCAACAATAACCATAATGTCTTCTCTTCCTAGTTTTTTTAATTCTCCAACAATTTGAGGTACTAATGTTTTATGACCAGCTGCTAGTGAAGACACCCCAACAACGTGAACGTCATTTTCCACAGCCTGTTTAGCTGCCTCTTCTGGAGTTTGAAATAGAGGTCCCATATCCACGTCAAAACCACAATCGGCATAACCAGTAGCAACAACTTTCGCTCCTCTATCGTGACCATCTTGACCAAGTTTTGCGATCATAATTCTTGGTTGGCGCCCCTCTTTTTTAGCAAACTGAGTAACTAGCTCTTTAGCTTTTTCAAACTCATTGTCATTTTTAACTTCACTTGAGTATACTCCTGTATTCATACGTATAATTGCTTTGTATCTTCCTGCAACCTCTTCACATGCATCGGAAATCTCTCCTAATGTAGCTCTTACTTTTGCAGCTTCTACTGCTAGCTCAAGTAAATTGCCTGTTTTATTTCTTGCAGCATCAGTTATTGCAGCAAGTGCCTCTTTTACTTTTGACTCATCTCTATTGGCCCTAAGTTCTTGAAGTCTCTTGATTTGAGATTCCCTAACTTTTGTGTTGTCAACATCTAGAATCTCTAGAGGATCTTCTTTGTCTAATCGGTACTTATTTATACCTACAATTGTATCTAAGCCTGAGTCAATTCTTGCTTGTTTTCTAGCAGCAGCCTCTTCTATTCTCAATTTTGGAATTCCAGTTTCTATTGCTTTAGCCATACCTCCAAGTTTCTCTACTTCTTGGATATGATCCCAAGCACGCTCTGCAATTTCTGCGGTTAGCTTTTCTACATAGTATGAACCAGCCCAAGGGTCAACACTTTTTGTAATTGATGTCTCCTCTTGAATATAAATTTGAGTGTTTCTTGCAATACGTGCTGAGAAGTCTGTAGGAAGAGCAATAGCTTCATCCAAAGCATTTGTATGAAGAGATTGTGTGTGGCCTAGAGCAGCACCCATTGCTTCTATACATGTTCTTGCAACATTGTTAAATGGATCTTGCTCCGTAAGTGACCAACCAGATGTTTGAGAGTGTGTTCTCAATGACATCGATTTTTCACTCTTTGGATTAAACTGCTTAACCAATTTAGCCCAAATCATTCTTGCAGCACGCATTTTAGCAATCTCCATAAAGTGGTTCATGCCAATAGCCCAGAAGAAAGATAGTCTTGGTGCAAATCTATCTACATCCATACCAGCTGCAATACCAGTTCTTAGATATTCAAGACCGTCTGCAAGTGTATAAGCCATTTCTATATCACAGGTGGCTCCTGCTTCTTGCATGTGGTAACCAGATATTGATATTGAGTTGAATTTTGGCATATACTGAGAAGTGAATGAGAAGATATCTCCAATAATTCTCATTGAGAAATCTGGTGGATATATATAGGTATTTCTAACCATAAACTCCTTTAAAATGTCGTTTTGGATAGTACCCGATAGTTCTTCTAATTTTGCTCCTTGTTCAAGGCCAGCAACAATGTAAAATGCTAGTACAGGTAATACCGCACCATTCATTGTCATAGAGACAGACATTTTGTTTAGAGGAATTTGATCGAAAAGGATTTTCATATCCTCAACGCTACAAATACTTACACCTGCTTTACCCACATCACCTACAACTCTTGGATGGTCGGCATCGTAACCTCTATGTGTGGCAAGGTCAAAAGCAACAGAGAGCCCTTTTTGACCCGCAGCAAGATTTCTACGGTAAAAGGCATTTGACTCTTCTGCAGTTGAAAATCCAGCGTATTGTCTAACAGTCCATGGTTTATTAACATACATGGTGCTATATGGACCCCTAAGGAACGGAGCGATACCAGCGGCATAGTTCAAATGCTCCAACCCCTCTAAGTCCGATTGATTGTATGTGCCTTTAACTGCTATCTGCTCAGGTGTCATCCAAGAAGATGTGTCGTTGTTGTTTGCAGAGGCACTTCCATTATATTTTATATCTGAAAAATTTGGACGCATATCTATAATTTTTAACTATTTAATACCTAATAGTGTTTGATATTGTTTTAATGTTTCAAGAACATTACTTTTAACACTAATGAAGTTCTCTACACCAGCAGAGATAAGATCCTGTTTGCAAGCAGGTTCTCCAGCAACAACCAATATTGCTTTGTCTGCAATTAGTTCTTTGATTTTAACAACGCTTTGTTCGTACTCTTCGTCCGACGAGCAGGCTACGATAATTTCAGCTCCATTTTTTAATGCTGCCTCCACTCCCTCTTCTATAGTGGCAAATCTGTTGTTATCCACAACTTTGAAACCAGCTACAGCAAAGAAGTTAGAAGAGAATTGAGCTCTTGCTCTACAGAAGGCAAGATTTCCGTAAGTAAGCATAAATGCTGTAGGTGTTTTGCCACTCTGCTCTGTTTTAAATCTTAGTTCTTCAAATGCTTGAGCTCCTCTGTAGACGCTAAGTGGAGTAACAATCATTTCAGATGTTTTTGTTATCTCTTTGCGAGTTACTATCTCTTTAGTAACCTCTTTATGAGCTACCTCATTAAAATTAGGATATTGGTTTGTTCCAAGAATAGTCTCTTTTCTTGTCGCAAAATTATGGTCCCTTTTATTAGAGCTCTCTTTAACCAGGTTTTGGATGAAATCTGATTTTAATGCAGCAATGTATCCTCCTTTAGACTCAACATCTTTAAATAGGCTCCATGCTTGTTCTGCTATAGATACTGTTAGTTGTTCTATGTAGTAAGAACCAGCTGCGGCATCTGTTATTTTATTGAAGTATGACTCCTCTTTTAAAAGAATTTGAGTGTTTCTAGCAATTCTGTTGCTAAAATCAGTAGGATGATTATATGTATAATCGAAAGGAAGTACCTCCAGAGAGTTTACCCCTGCAAGAGCAGCACTCATAGCCTCGGTTGTGCCTCTTAACATATTTACATATGCATCATAAACAGTCATATTCCACTGACTAGTTACAGCCAATGTATCTATTTTCTGAGCATCAACATCTGAAGCGCCATACTCTTTTGTAATAGTAGCCCATAGCATTCTGATTGCTCTAAATTTAGCAATCTCCATAAAGTAGTTGGAACCAACAGATAGAGTAAATCTGGTTTTTGATGCCACTTTGTTGATATCAACTCCTTTTTCTGTTAGAGAACTTAAATATTCACTACCAGAAGCTAGTGCAAAAGCAACCTCTTGAACAATGGTGCTACCAGAGTGATTAAACACGTAGCCGTTTACTCCTATAACTTTTACAGATGGATAGTCTGCAGTTAATTCGATGGCTTTAACTGCTGTTTGTAGATACTCTTCACAGCAGAAGTTACCTTTAGAAACAAGAGTTTTGTGAGGATCAAAGTCAAAAGAGGCTTTTATACTCTCTTTTGAATATCCTTGGGTTTTTGTGTACTCTAGGAATGAAGCTATAATTTGTGCCGTTTCGCATTGGCATCCTTGAAAGTTTATCTCAACTTTATTAAGGTCAATTCCTGCTAAAAGGGTCGCCATTTTATCTGTTGAGATTGCTTTATTGCCGTCGATATAAAAACCAACAGCCTCTACACCTCTAGATATTCCATTTATAGCTAATTTATTAGCCTCAGAGAAACTGTCCCAAGCACAATAGGTTTGTCTAATTAACCAATTGTTATCTTGTTTTGTTCCTCTAACAAAAGGGAACTCTCCAGGATTGTTGTTAAGATGTTTGATGTTTTGAAGATCTTCGGCACGATAGTAAGGGCGAACTGCAAACCCTTCCATTGTTTTCCAAACGAGTTTCTTTTCATAATCGGCACCTTTAAGGTCCTTATTAATTACCTCTTCCCATTGTGGAGTGGAAATAGGCTGAAACTCAGTAAATAGTTTTTCTGCCATATCTGTTTATTTTATTTATTGAGTGTTGTCAAAATAATTTTGCAAAGGTATAAATTCTTTTCTAAATTATTTAAACCTTTAACCTGCTATTTAGTCAAAGAGTTAAACGTTCTTTAAAAGATTACTATTATGAAAAAAGTTAGTTTACTACTGTTGACAGTGTTGATTATCACAACAACTGTTGTTGCTCAAAATGTTCAAAGAGAGCGCCAGTTAAAAGATTTTGATAAGAGAGGATACATGGGAGCAGATCCTCAGAAATTAGAACCAGTGTTAAGGCCAGATCAAAAAGAGGCTATAGAGCAATTGAGATTAGACTTGAGAAAGGAGATGAATTTAATTAATCTTCAAATAAAGGAGAAGAGAGTTCAGTTACAGATATTAGAGAGAGAGGATAAGCCTAATCTAAAGAAGATAGACTCAAAAATTGATGAGATAACTCAACTTACAAACAAGAGAATGAAACTTGCTGCTAAGCATAGAGTTGATGTTAGATCTCTTTTGGATGACAAACAAAAGGCTATGTTCGATAGTAGAATGCATAGGAGAGCCGCTCATTTTGATAAAGGAGATGGATATGCAAACAAAAAAGTTAGACAAAATAGAAGATAGTTACTCTTCCCTCTCTTTTAGAACAGCTTTTCTTAGCTCAAAGTTTTGACCAAGATATTTCCGGCGCACCTCTGGGTTATTTGCTAATACCTCGGCGGTGCCGCTTTCTAATATTGTCCCTTCATATAGTAGGTATGCTCTATCTGTAATAGCTAATGTCTCATGAACATTGTGATCTGTAATAATTATACCAATGTTTTTCTTTTTGAGTTTAGCAATAATGTGTTGGATATCCTCTACAGCAATAGGGTCTACACCAGCAAAAGGTTCGTCTAATAGGATAAATTTTGGGTTAATTGCCAATGCTCTTGCAATTTCACATCTTCTTCTTTCACCACCAGAGAGTTGTACTCCAAGGTTTTTACGTACTTTATGAAGACTAAATTCATCTAAAAGAACCTCTAATTTATCTTGTCTCTCTTTTTTTGTGTAGTTAGAGAGCTCCATTACCGCCATTATATTGTCTTCTACACTCAGTTTTCTAAATACAGATGCCTCTTGAGCTAGATATCCAAGCCCTCTTTGAGCTCTTTTGTACATAGGAAGATATGTTATCTCTTGATCATCTAAAAATATCTGCCCAGAATTTGGTTTAACCAAACCTGTAATCATATAGAAACTTGTTGTTTTGCCAGCTCCATTTGGCCCTAGTAGGCCAACAATCTCTCCTTGTTCAACATCGATTGAAACATTTTTAACAACTGTTCTTGCTCCGTATTTCTTTACTAAATTTCTGGAATATAATTTCATTGCGGTTATTTAATATCTAAATTTAGATCTTTTTGCATCTCTCTCAACTGTGGATTGTTGTTAAGCAAAAACTTTGCCTTTTCTTCTTGGGTATAGAGTCTTTCGCCTTGAGGTTCATCTTCGGGGACTTCTATAGATAACTCTATGTCTCTGTTATTGAGGGATGTCCTTAAAAAATGGAGTAGTTTAATTTTTCTATTGTCCTCTATCCATTTTTTTTGCAAGTCGTTCTTAACCATAAAAACTATTGTAGTTTCATCTTTAAGAATAGGATCGGCTTGCTTAATTGCTGTTGATAGGCGTGGAAGCTCCTCTTGAGTGGCCATTTTTGCCCATACCTCCAATAGTTTTTCCATCTCAATAGGGTCCTTACCAATCTTGGCTATGCTGCTCTCCTTCTCTTCTGAACTTTTAACTCCTCCATTCAACATATTTTTTATAGATAACCTAGGAACAGGTATCTTATCCATCTCGTCTGAATCTTGAGACTTAGCTTTTATTTTGGTAGGCGGAGGCGATGTTGTATTCTCTGTTTTAGAAGATGGTGTTGTATTCTCTGTTTTTGAAGAAGGTGTTGTATTTTCTAAATCATTAGATGGAGTTGTGATCTGTACTTTTGACTCTTCTCTAGTGGTCTGTTTTGGCTGCTCAACAAGATTTATGCGGCATAGGCGTATTAGTGTTAACTCTATATGTAACCTCTGGTTTCCACTAGCTTTGTATCCTGTTTCGCATGACGATGTCAACTCCAAAGCTTTATATAAAAAATCAACAGAACACTCTTGTGCTTGTAAACTATATTTTTCTCTTATTTTTGGTGGTAGTTCAAGTAAAACTGCCGTCTTGGGGTCTTTGCAAACTAATAGATCTCTAAAGTGAGAGCTTAGCCCAGAAATAAAGTGTAGAGCATTAAATCCTTTACAAAGAATTTGGTCAAAAAGAAGAAGCGCCTCTTTATAGTTTTGGTTAATAAATATATTAGTAAGGTTAATATAATATTCGTAATCAAGTACATTTAACGAGTCTATAATCTTTTGATAAGTAAGATCTTTAGAACAAAAAGCAACCGCTTGGTCAAAAATAGTTAGAGCATCTCTCATTGCTCCATCTGCTTTTTGTGCTATAATATGAAGAGCTTCATCATCTACTGTGACTCCCTCTTTATCAGAGATGTTTTTTAAGTTTATAACAATGTTTTCAATTGAAATTCTGTTAAAATCATAAGTTTGGCACCTAGATAGAATTGTTGGTAGAATCTTATGTTTCTCTGTTGTTGCTAAAATAAATATGGCATGAGCAGGTGGTTCTTCTAGCGTTTTAAGAAATGCATTGAAGGCAGCAAGCGATAGCATATGTACCTCATCAATAATATATACACTATATTTACCCACTTGAGGAGGTATCCTTACAAGCTCGTTTAATTGCCTTATGTTGTCGACAGAGTTGTTAGAGGCGGCATCTAGTTCGTGAATGGTGTAAGATCGGCCTAAATTAAAGGATATGCAGGACTCACATTTGCCACATGGCTCAATTTTTGAGTCTAGATTTTGACAGTTTATGGTTTTTGCAAAAATTCGGGCAGCGGTTGTCTTTCCAACGCCTCTTGGTCCGCAAAAAAGGTAGGCTTGTGCTAGTTGTGAACTAGCAATAGCATTTTTGAGAGTTGTGGCGATATTCTCTTGACCGATAAGCGTTTCAAAAGTATCTGGCCTGTATTTCCTAGCAGAGACAATAAATCTATCCATAGAAGACAAAAGTACAAATTTTTATCTAATTTTGCATTTGATAAATATTATTAAATATGAGAAGAGTAGGTTTTTTAGTTTTAATGTTAATTGGGTTCAACTCTCTTTTTTCCCAAAATGTGATAAGAGAGACTAGGGCTATTTTTAGTGAATTTGGAACAAAAATAACCAAGGTTGTTATTCCATCTACTAAATTATCAGATCTGATGCTAAGAGAGGCTGTTAGTAAAGGATGGAGAATTTCACCTTTTGAGTTCTGTTCTTTGGATGATTACCACAGATTAAAAAATGATCCCAATTTCTTCTTTCTATTAATTCAAGAGGGTAGATATAAAAAGGATAGTGAGCCAACAATAGACTATCTAACTTTGGAGAGAGGTGGCGAGTTCTCTGGGCGCAGATTAATTGGCCCCGGTAGAGATATTATCACTCTCCCATTGCAGAGTACGTCCGATGAAACAGGCAAATATTTGCATCTTTTGCCAATTTATATAGATATTATTCAAAATCATATATATAAAGTCCAGCAGGATATATCTTTAGCGTTTAAGGGAACGGCAATATATTCCGATAGAGTATCTGAGTTAAGAGATAAAGAGCTGTTATTTTCTTTAGATCTAATAAACTTTACAGCATCTGAAACCGAGTTTAAATCATTTTTTAATAGAAGAGTTGTTGTTGTAGATCCAGATACAATTGAGAGTGCTATTGTAACTAATAAAAGAAATTCAGCAGTGCCTGTTGTAATAACATCAGAAGGCTTTCCTAATTCCTCTTTTTGTTATAAAATGATTATATCTACTGATACTCACGAACTGCTTTTTTTTCGCAGACACAGAATAACCTCAAGAAGGTCTGCTGGTTTTACTAAGGAGGATATAAGAAAGATATCTGCTCCATTTCAATTTTAAACATGAGTTATATTATATCAAATTTTGAGTCAGGAATAAAATCGGTTTTTAAAAGGATTAATTCACCTGTTGCATATTGTGCTTTAACAATAAAGACAGGTACAAGAAATGAATCGGCAGATCTTAATGGTATCTCTCATCTAACAGAGCATATGTTATTTAAGGGTACAACAAAAAGAGGTGCAAGGGCAGTAAATAATTTTTTAGAGCGCTTGGGTGGTGAGTTAAATGCATATACCACCAAAGAGGAGACTGTTATACATGCTACTGTGCTTAAGGAGGATATCTCCAAAGCTGTTGAGCTTTTGTCCGATCTAGCATTCCACTCTTTGTATCCAGAAAAAGAGCTTGTTAAAGAGAAGGATATTGTTTTGGAAGAGATATCTTCATATAAGGATACTCCTTCTGAACAGATATTTGATGATTTTGATGAGTTTATTTTCAAGAAACATCCGCTGGCAATGCCAATTTTGGGAAGACCCAAATCTATTAAAAACATAACATCTGAACATATTAAAGAGTACACAAAAAGATTTTACAGGCCATCAAATATGTGTTTCTCAATAGTTGCAGATATCACCCAATCAAGGGCAGAGTCTTTGGTTGATAGATATTTTGTTAAAAATGGAGCAGATTTTCAATCTTTAAGTGACCAATATGATAGCTCCATCAATAATGAAAGAGTAGAACTCTCTTCAGTTGGTGAATTTAAAAGGCTTCCAAAGAAAACACATCAATCTCATTCAATTGTAGGGGCACTTGCATACTCTATGTATGATAAAAAAAGATTGCCATTGGCGCTTTTAACCAATATTTTAGGAGGGCCAGCGTTAAATTCTAAACTAAATCATGAATTAAGAGAGAAGCATGGTTTAGTATATACTGTGGATGCTTCATATACTCCATATACAGATACTGGTCTTTTTGCAATATATTTTGGTACAGATAGAAATAGTGTGGAAAAGAGCATTGATATTATTAACAGAGAGTTAACTCTTCTTAAAAATCGGCCATTAACAGATAACGTTCTTAATAGTTATAAAAAGCAACTCTTAGGGCAGCTAGCAATTTCCAGTGATAATGCAGAGTCTCAATGCCTAGCAATGGGTAAGTCTCTTCTTTTCCACAATAGAGTAGAGCCAATTGAACTACTAAGAGAGAGAATATTAAAATTGGATGCCAATTTGTTGCAAGAGGTGGCAAATGAGATTTTTGATTTGGACAGGATTCATACATATATTTATGGATAATAGAAGACTAGATCGGTATATCGAGCACAATTCATCGGCACTGCCAAAAGTGTTATATTGGCTGGAGAGAGAGACAAACCTTAGGACTAATCACTCTAGGATGTTGTCTGGGAAATATATGGCTCATCTTCTTATTACACTTTCCAAAATAATCACTCCAATGAGGATTCTGGAGATTGGGACTTTCACCGGCTATTCGGCCATATGTCTTGCTCAAGGGTTAAAAGAGGGTGGGCATTTAGATACTCTGGAGATTAATGACGAACTTAAGGAGCTTATTGTGGAGGCTTTTGATAGGGCCAATTTATCACAACACATTACACTTCATTTGGGAGATGCTTTTACATCAATTGAGCTATTGAAAGATAAACAGTACGATATGGTGTATATAGATGCCAATAAAAGAGATTATTGTGCCTATTATGATGCAGTTTTACCCATGGTTAGGTCTGGAGGTCTAATTTTGGCCGATAATGTTTTATGGGATGGTAAAGTTTTGCAAGATCCATTGCCACTGGATGCTCAAACACAGCAGATTGACTGTTTTAACAGAAAAATAAAAGAGGACCATCGCGTAGAGAACTTTATTTTGCCTCTAAGAGATGGCCTCAACATTATCAGAAAAAAGTAGCAACAGTGTTATTTTTGGAAATATTACTTAATTTCCAAATTGTATCTCCACCTTCCAAAGTATAGATTTTCTCCTCTCCACTCAACCTCTCCTCTTTGAAAATCTACAGTTTCGCTTCTTGGGTGAATCTTTGCAGGGAAAAAATCACCAGAATAGTCTTGATTTACAATCATTCTATAGGCGTCTAAACCTCTAGTAAAAAAGTAATAGCTGTCTAAATCTTCTTTATTATCTTTTATTAAACCAAAAGATTGATCTACAGGAACCCATCCTATGCTTTGATAGTAAACCTGTGCCCAATCGTGAAGATTTTTGTTGCCTGGGTGAAGCATCCATCCAGACTGCCATTTTGCTGGGATTCCAGCATATCTTGCCATGGTAATAAATAGCAGTGATACTTGACCGCAATCACCATGATTGTTTGCTAGAACGTATTCAGGTATATTGGGTATTGTGGAGTACTCTCTTGCACTTGCCCATGGATATCTTTGAGTTATCCACTCATAAATTAGTTTTACTTTTAAGTATGGGTTCTGCTCATTTCCAATAGCCTCTTCTACAGCTTTAACTATATTCTCTGAGAAAACAATATGAGGAGCTCTCTCAGCAGTAAATTCTTTATACAATGGAGTCTCTTTGTTGTAAGGAGCTATTTTAGAATGGTCAAATAGATGAACCTGAGCATAAGTTTGGAATTTTGCTGTATAGCTAAATATTGTTGGCATATCTTTTACAGCTTTGGCCTGCATATATATGCTTTTATGTGGATAACTATCTGGAGATATAATATAGGATGTGTCAGATACCCAGGTTAAAATAACTCCCCCTTGTTCTTTAATATCACTTCTTGGAAAGGGAAGCCACGCCCTAATAATTTCTCCTTCTGGAACTTCATTAGGTTTGACTGTAAGGGTGTATTGAATGGAGTATTCAACTGGGTCTACAAGAATCTTTTTCTCTTTTTTTGCAATTTTTACTAGCTCAGGGATATGCCATGCTAAGAATCTATCAAGAGAATCACTCTGACCAGAATTTGGATCTTCAAAAAAAGTGGCTGCATCTTTGTCTATTCTAAATAGATTACGAGCAGCATAGTTGAAATATCTCTTTTTCCCATCAATTGTTATGTTCTCTAGAGCATTGCTCTCTTCCCATTTGGCAATCTCTTGAGGAGTAACATTTGGATGATGTCTTTTTATATATGCAACAACAGAGCTGTCGTTAGCAGAAAAGTCTTTTTTAATTCTCTCCATTAACTCCAATTTAAAGAGCATATTATATCTCTCTAGAGGAGTTATTGAATCTTTAGATAGATATTTCCATATCATTTGAGTCGCTGCTGTGTACTCTCCAGATTCAATTGCCGAATCGATTTGTTCGGGAGAAATCTCTTTTTGAATAGAACCTCCACATGCATATAGCAATGTGGAGATTAGTATTATTCTTATGATTTGCATCTTTCTGAGTAGCTTCTGGTTCTGGTATCTACCTTTATTCTTTCACCTTGATTGATGAATAGCGGAACCATTATCTCTGCACCAGTCTCTACAGTTGCTGCTTTCATTGCATTTGTAGAGGCAGTATCACCTTTAACAGCAGGCTCTGTATATGTTATTTCCATCTCAACAAACGGAGGTAGTTCGCAAGTAAGAACTCTCTCTTGATCGGCCAAAAACATCATCTCTACATATTGCCCCTCTTTCATAAGATCTGAATTCTCTACCATGTCTGGCTCAATTGTCACTTGTTCAAAGGTCTCGTTGTGCATAAAGTTGAATCCCATGTCGTCTTTATAAAGAAATTGGTATGGTCTTCTTTCGACACTAATAATCTCAATTTTTTCTCCAGCATTAAAGGTATTTTCTAAAATTCTTCCGTTCTCTAAGTTTCTCATTTTTACCTTTACAAATGCACCGCCTTTACCTGGTTTAACATGTTGAAACCAAACTATTGAGCAAGGTTTTCCGTTGTAGTCTATGCATAGACCGTTTTTAAAATCTGCTGTAGTTGCCATATATTACTTGAATCTATAATTTTTGCAAATATACAATAAATGATCAATATTTTTTTGCAGATATCAAAAATTGTACTACTTTTGCAATCCCAAACAACACGGTGCCATAGCTCAGTTGGTAGAGCAAAGGACTGAAAATCCTTGTGTCCCCGGTTCGATTCCTGGTGGCACCACTTTTAAAAGACTTCAAAGTCTGAAAATCCCTGAAAATAAGACATTTCAGGGATTTTTTATTTTCAAACACTCCCTCATTTTTGGCAATTTTAGGCAGTTCCGTTGGGCTAAATCGTGGACAATTTGTGTCCATGAAAAAAGTGTCCACGAATGACCATCTAAGTCACTTATTGTCTTATCGTTAAATGCTTGCAAAAACACACGGTTCAGTATCTTTAAACCGTTAATTTTTAGAGTATGAAACGACAAACTTTTAATGTTTTGTTCTTCATTCGGAAGACAAGAACACTAAGATCAGGTGAAACACCAATCATGTTAAGAATCACCATCGAAGGACAATTGGCAGAAATGCAACTGAAAAGAAGCATTAACCCTAATCTTTGGAATCAGGCGAAAGGACGTTGTACAGGCAAAGACAACACCTCGCTTGAAATCAACCGTTACCTTGATTCGGTAAAACTTCGGCTGTTAGACATCCACCGTAATTTGGAGATTGAGGACAAACTGATTAACCCGATGGAGATTAAGCGGAGATTTCTCGGACTGGATGAAGAGCATAAGCTACTGTTTCAAGTTTTTCAGGAACACAACGACAAATGCAGGCAGTTGATAGGAAAGGATTACGCCAAAGTAACAATTTCCCGTTATGATACTTGTTTGAAGTATTTGCGTGAAATGACTTTGAAGCAGTATCACATGAAGGATATTCCGATGAAAGAGGTCAATCAAGCTTATATTCAGGATTACATTCACTTTTTGAAAACAGAGAAGAATCTTTCTGAGAATACATTGATTCGCTATATGAAGGTGATAAAGAAAATTACCAACATGGCTATTGCCAATGATTGGATGACAAAAGACCCTTTTATCAATATCCGATTTCACGAACAGGAAGTGCATAAAGAGTTCTTAACCAAAGAAGAATTGGAAAAGCTCCGAAAGAAAAGATTTGATATTCCACGTTTGGATTTGGTTCGGGATGTTTTCCTGTTCCAATGTTGGACTAACCTAGTAGAAAAAATGCGAAAGGAAGAAAATGAAGGTAACAGATTAGTAGTCAGAAATGAATGTCTTTTGATGCCCGTTAGTGCCTAGCGGCAAAAATGCCGAAAAATGCAGTTTGAAGCATAGGTTCCGGTTGAAAAACGTTACCCATTTTGAACGAAGCAAAACACGGCAATTCAACGACCTGTATTGACTAGTTATAACGCTGTTTGTCTGCGATTTACATTGTTCGAATAACTCACATAAGAAGTAATTTTATCAACTTAAAAATGTGAGTGTTATGAACGAATTAAAAGTCTCGTTTTACTTAAAGCGAGAAAGCATACTTGAAAAAAGTAGTGTCGGAGAAAATGTAATTTACCCGATTGTCGGAAAAATCATCATCGGAAACAGTGTCGCCCAATTCGGCTCTAAGCTATCTGTACCCAAAAACCTTTGGAACGTTAAATCAGGTCGGGCAATCGGCAAAAGCCGTATTGCTGTCGAACTCAATAGGGAGATTAATAAAATTAATCTCCTGATACATTCCCACTACAAAGAAATCCTACAACGGACAGGAAAAGTAACAGCCATTGAAGTAAAGAACGCTTTTCAGGGAATCGCTACCACACAGAAAACTCTGCTCGTTCTTTTCAGAGAGATGGCAGAAGAATTTCGCCAACGGATAGGCATCGATCGTTCGGCAAACACCTATCCAAAATATAACGTTGCTTACAAGAATCTTAAACGGTTCTTGAATGAGAAGTATCATATTCAAGATATTCCGCTGAATCAGCTTGATTTGCCATTTATCGAAGCCTACGATTACTATCTGCGGGTAGAACGTAAACTCAAAGCAGAATCCATTGTTTCTATTGTCGCTCTGCTACTGAAAGCCGTTCGGATAGCCCTGCATCGGAATATGATAACGTACCCCCCGTTCTTGGGCTACAAATTAGGAAAACCAGAATTTATTCAACGCACCTTAACTGCCGAAGAGTTTGAACGCTTAATCTCAACCCCTCTTAAATCAACGAGCCAGAGTTTTATCCGTGATTTATTTGTATTTGCTGCGTTTACGGGTCTTTCGTTCATCGACCTGAAACAGCTAACATGGAAACATATCATCACCGAAGAAGATGGCAGTCTGTGGATTTTCATGTCAAGGCAAAAAACGGATATTCCGTTCAATGTGAAATTATTGGATATACCTGTTCGTATTATTGAGAAGTATAAAGGAATTAGCGGAACAGGAAAAGACGATACTGTTTTCAAAGTATTATCCCATCGAAGAATCAGCGATGCGCTAAAAACCATTGCTAAACATTGTGATATTACTACAAATATTAGCTTCCATGTTGCAAGACACTGCTTTGCTTCTCAATTATGCCTCTCGCAAGGCGTACCTATTGAAAGTGTTAGCCGTATGATGGGGCATCGCAACATACAAACTACTCAACGTTACGCTCGTGTCAATAACGAGAAGATAGGCAACGATATGAAACAGCTATCGAAACGCCTTTCAGGCAAGTTCAATTTTGCAAGTAATAATCAATAACAGTTACAATCATGGAATATAATAGAAGTACATTCAGCATATTATTTTACCTCAATACCAGTAAGAAAAAGAAGTCGGGCAAATGTCCGATAATGGGTCGTATCAGCGTGGATGGTAAAAGCACTGCATTTAGTACGGGAATGGATATTTTACCTAATGAATGGAACGCACAAGAAGGATTAGCCATTGGAAAATCCAAAGATGCTGCATCCATCAACAAGCAGATTGAAAACCACAAAATGGAACTTACCAAGCATTATAAAGCGATGGTTGAAAGTAAAGGCTACATCACTGCCGAATCGTTGAAAAATGCCTTACGTGGTATTGGAACGAACCGCAATACTCTGATGCAGGAGTTTGCGGAATTGGTAGAGGAAAAACGCAAAAGTGTCGGGGTCAAAATCAAGGAATCTACCTATCCCGTATATCCGAATGCTTACAGGCATTTGAAGGATTTTCTATCCAAGAAATACGATGTTCCCGATATACCTTTTGGAAAAGTTGATATTGCTTTTATTGAAGCCTATTCGCTCTACTTAAAGATAGATTTACGAATGACACCAAGAACCGTAAAATGTAACCTGATTCCTTTGCGTACCTGTGTTACAAAGGCAAAACATAAAGGATTAATTCTGCAAGACCCATTCTTTGATTACGTTCCTGAAAAGATAAGACCTAAACGTCCGTGGCTCGCAATGGATGAGATTGAACGCTTGATGCAAGTAAACACTAAACACGCTACATGGAACTTTACTCGTGATATGTTTATCTTCTGCGTATTTACAGGCATTACGGCTATTGATTTGAGGAATCTGCAATACTCCAATATCCAACGGCAGGAAGACGGTAACTTGTGGATTGTTTTGAACAGGCAAAAAACAGGAACGGCTTCTTGTATCCCATTGTTGGATATTCCGATTCAGATTCTTGACAAGTATAGGGATTCGGAGTTTGCGGCGGAAGAAGGTAGAGTTTTCAAATTGCAGCATCATGTTTGCATGAACTGGCAACTAAAACGACTTGCGAAGGCTGCCAAGATTGAAAAACGTCTCACGTTCCATATGAGCCGTTTTACGTTTGCAACGACTATTTGCCTGACTCAGGGTGTTCCTATCGAATCACTCAGCCAAATGATGGGACATCTCTCCATTAAAACAACACAAATCTATGCGGAGGTTACCCGAACTAAAATTAATGAGGATATGACAAACCTTGAGGATAAGATTCAGGGAAAATATGAGTTACCAAAAAGGTGAAGTTTTATATGAAATCACTGAAATTAATATTATAAATTGTATGACACTGTTCAATAAGTATTAAGGATAAATAATTATATCCCAGATTAATTTGTTAATTTTGCACTGAATTTTGCGGCATAACAATAAGGTCAGTAAGATTCCTAATTTTAGATAGTTAAATGAAAAAACATATAAATAAAATCATAAATGGAGATTGTGAATTAGAACTTAAAAATATTCCAGATAATTCGATAGATCTAATTGTAACATCCCCCCCTTATGCAGACAAAAGAAAAAGATTCTATGATAGCATTCATCCTAATAAATACGTTGAATGGTTTACACCCATTGCGTCTGAACTTAAAAGAGTTCTAAAAGAAGATGGCTCCTTTATATTAAATATCAAAGAACACCCCCAAAACGGTGAGCGAGACACTTATGTATTGGAATTAATACTTGAATTTAAAAAAATGGGATGGTTATGGGTAGAAGAGTATTGTTGGTACAAAAAAAACTCTTTCCCTGGCAAATGGAATAACCGTTTTAGAGATTCTTGGGAAAGATGTCTCCATTTTTCAAAAAACAAGAAAATAAAAATGTTTCAAGATTCAGTTAAAGTACCAATTGGAGACTGGGCTGAAAAAAGATTTAAGTCTATGTCAGAGAATGACTTTATTAGGCATATATCAGAAACGAATGGAACATTAGGACGCAATGTGTCAAATTGGCTCGATAAGGAAACTGTAAATCCTCATAATGTGTTGGTTTTTGAGGAGGAGCATTATTTAAAAGGGAATTTTTCTGATATAGAATCAAAGAAAATCCCCAACTTGATAGAGTTTGCCACTGTATGTTTCAACAAAAAGCATAGTGCTGCCTTTCCTCTGGAGTTGCCAACATGGTTTATTTTGTTATTTACAGAAAAAAATGACATTGTTCTTGATCCTTTTTTAGGGTCTGGAACTACTGCTGTTGCTGCAAAATTATTAGGTAGAAAATATATTGGAATAGAAAAAAATGCTGATTTTGTTGAAATTGCAAATTCTAGTTTGAAAAGTATCAAATTAAAAAAATAACAATATGGCTAGTTTTAGTAAACGAACAATTGCTGAATATTTTAAATTTGGTTGCGACCGTTTCTTAAGATATATCCTTGCGAATAAAAATGAAATAGATAATGGAATTGTTCCAAATCGTACTATTGGCAAATTGCGTCCTGGGATTAATTTAATGCTTGATGCTGCAAACAAATGGGAAGCAGATAAATATAATGATCTCATATCATTCAATAGTTCAGTCAACTATATTTTAGATAACAAAGTTGACGATAGTATCGGGCAACAGCCATTCAAGAAAGTTGAAAATCTTTTTGAGTTATTAAAACTGGAGATTCCTCCATTTGCTATAATAGAAGCTTCCTTTAAAGTCCCTGAAACAATATCGCCTTCATTTAAGATATTAAAAGAGAAATATGGAGTTGATGTTGGAAATGTAAATCCAGATATAATTTTAATACGACCCTTTAGTTCTGGTTCTCCTTTAATAGACTTTGATAGCCAAAGTCCTCCCCAATTTGAACTACATATAGTTGACGTAAAATTAGCATCAGAGGCTTCCTTAAAACATTTTACAGAAGTTACCTATTATGCACTTGCGCTTGCTGAAGCGATTAAGACAGAGGGGCTAGACAGAAGATATAAAGTAAGTTCACAAGGGCTAGTCTGGCCTGGATGTCATGATGAGAATATGTTTCGAAATCTCGTAAGAAGAAAAATGTCTATGGGTAGTCCTAATGCTTTACTTGAAGCATTAGACGAGACATTACAGAAAGTACCGTATGAAGTATACGAGGTTCATGTACGAGATTTTATAGACAATAAAGTCTTAGAAATAGTAGATAAATCTCCAAAAGAAGTAGATTGGCACATTACAGGTAAATGCCAACTATGTCAATATCTGGAAGATTGTCAAACGGATGCCGATACCCAAGATCATTTATGTAAAGTGCCATTTTTGAATCTGGGGCAAGCTACTTTATTCCGTGAGAAAGGTATTTCTACCTCAGAAGAGTTACATAATGCAATAAATAATGATTCTCAGAATTGGCAAAATGTAGTCTCTGAAAATTTTCAACTAAAAGCAGCACATCAAGCAATACTAGCGAGAGTAAAGGCTCTAAGAAATAATGCTCCTGAATTTATTGATAGAGGATGCCGATTTATGCCTAATTGGGTAGATATGAGTATTTACTTAACTATTCATTTTGATCCAGGAACAGGTATTACCTTTGCTATAGGTGCTAAGAAAGTATATTTTGAGCTGGATAGACAGCAAGGAGATCGTCCTCAGATTGAAGAGAGAACTTTTATTGTTGATAATGTTAATGGTAATAATGCTGAACATGAGAAAAGACGACTAATTGAGTTTTTAGATTTAGTATCAGGATGGTTAAATCAAGTGAGTCAAGACAATGAGGAAGTAACAAGAAGAAATCGAGCAAATTCGGGACGAGATTCAGACTTTGGAAAAAAGAAACTACACTTTTTCATTTGGAGCAAGTTAGAAATAAAACAGTTTTTACGCATGTTGGAAAGGCATTTAATTGACAAGGATGTTTTAGATCGTGCTGAGACATTAATAAATATGTTTCCTCCTGAAAGTTTTTTGCCAGATCCAGATTTTTACAAAACTCAACCAGGTACAGTCGTTAAAGATGTAATAAAACATACTGTTGGGCTTCCAATTAAATATGAATATACGTTATTTGATACTGCTAACAACTTCTTTCCCAATACAAAGAATGATGGCACACCATTTCTTTATCGCCCCAAATATGGTTTTTATACAGAAATGAGTGATCAAATTCCTTTTGAACGTGCTTATGAATTATGGAAAGATAATTATTTACTAACTAAGTCAGATAAAACTAAGTATACTAGGGCTGAAATTCAAGATGAATTGAACAAAACGCTTAAAATGCATTTAAACGCATTGCAGAATATTGTGATGAGTTTAAGAGATAAAATTGGAACTAAACTCAATCAAAAGAAAACACCATTTTACACCTACTCGCCACAAGGAACTAGGTTATCAGATCAATCTAAAAAACTTACAGTTTTTGAAAGGTTGAACGCTATCAAAGAGGAAATAGAGAATAGACATCTAATATCTCTCCCTGTTGATGAGAAAGAAGCTCGATTCATATCTATAAGAGGACTAGTAAGAACAGAAGATTTTAATGATGAAATAGATATTCTAAGGCAGAATCCTAAATATACTGCTGCAAACCTCTATGCTTTTACCTTTTCTGAGAATTCAAAAGACGCTAAAATTAAAGAAGGTGACTTTTTATGTGGAATCTCTAATGAAGGAGCTCCAATAGATTTCGATGCATTCTGGTATAAAGAGCTGGGGTTAAACTATACAGCTGCATCAGAAATAGTGAATAATAGTTTGTACGCAAGTCAATATTACATAAATAAAAAATTATCCGAGTTATTATCTGTATCTGTCGTTAAAATAGGGATGAAAAATAGGGTGCCATTTTTAGTTTTAAGTGTATGGAATGATAATTATATTAGTTTTTGTGAAGAACAAGGTATTATTGACATGTCCCTACCTTTAGTGTTAGACCCTATAACTAAGGATTTTAATTCAGAAGATGTTGAAAAAACATTACGACTTCTTAACACGAAATATTAATCTTATGGCAAAAAAACACACAATAGGATATAATCTTTTACTTAAAAATCTCATTTAAAATTCCCAACTCAAGTTAATAGTTTTCAAAGCGGAATTTCTCTTTTTTTTCGAGAGATACCGTTTTATTTTCTTTTCATCTTCACTGTTTCTTGCACGTTTAACGTGTTGATTTACTTTT